>OGZI01001511.1_pt1 | contig 22886 bp, 25 predicted proteins | sample 1576711 | NCBI WGS metagenome assembly OGZI01 (sample SAMEA3541482, study PRJEB24748) | human gut metagenome | biome: human gut; feature: human-associated habitat; material: faeces | place: China | collected 2012
CAGCCGCCGTGCTGCTCTCTTCCTGCGTGAAGGACACGCTTTATGACACGCCGCATCCCGACTATGGGAAGATTGCGGTGACAGCCGACTGGTCGGCACGCGGTGAGGGTATCGACATACCTACCACATGGACGGTTACCATGGGTGACTATACGGGTACGGAGACTTCCGCCACCCATGCCCCCGACCATCTGTTTGCTCCAGGCAGCTACACCCTTGCGGTGTGGAACCCTGCTGAAGGAATCATGGTAAATGGTACCACCGCCACCATTGCCGCAGCCACGGGAAACCGGGCAGGAACGGATGCCTTTGTGAACAATGCCCCGGGATGGTTCTTCACCTATACGAAACAGGTGAGCATCGAGAAAGACAAGGACTATCCGCTGACCGCCGCAATGAAGCAGCAGGTACGCGAACTGACGCTTGTCGTCAAACCGACGGGTGATGCCGCCGGACGCATCACGGAGATTGTTGCCCATCTGACGGGTGCAGCCGGAACACTCGACTTCGCTACCGATACCTACGGAGCCGCTTCAAACGTCGTGCTGCCCTTCACCAAGATTACCGAAGGTGACGATGCCGGCAAGTGGAAAGCCACGGTGCGGCTGCTGGGTGTGACCGGCACGGAACAACTGCTGACGGGTGAAATCCGCTATGCGGACGGCAACCCGACCCCCACGATGCTGAAAAGCGACCTCACGGAAGCCCTCAAGGAGTTCAATACCGGAAAGGGCGCATCGCTGACCCTCGGCGGAACGCTGGTTGAGACTCCCGAAGGCATGGAAGTGGACGGAGCCGAAATCAACGGCTGGGAAGAAGTGAAAGGTGATGATGTAAATGCCGATTTGTAACTAATATAATGACAGATATAATGAAGACAAGATTTTTTGCACTTGCGACGCTCGTCCTCGCACTGGCAGCCTGCAACAACGACAACGAGAACCTGAACGGTGACCCCGTGGCCGCCCGGTTTACCGCCGACATCGCCCCCGCCACCCGCGCCAGCGGAACCACCTGGACTGGCGGCGACCGTATCGGCATCACCGACATCGGCAACGATTCCCAGTACGGCAACGTGCCTTTCATCCTGAAAAACGGGAAATTTGAGGCAGAAGGAAAGGTTATCTATATCGAAGATACAAAGACCCATACTTTCCGCGCCTACTATCCGTACAACGCGGCGGGAGGCATCCTCACAGCCACGACCGATGCCACGGCGCAGCAGAACCAGCCTGCCATCGACTTTCTCTTTGCTTCAGGAGCCACGGGAGACAAAAACAACCCGGTAGTAAGCTTCACCGACAAAACCGCCAAAGGCGGTGAAGACAACTCCTTCCACCACCGCATGAGCCAGATAACCCTTACCTTCGAGGCGGGCGACGGCGTGGATTTCAGCGTGGTCAAGCCTGAACGTTACACGCTGGCCGGATTGTTACTCACCGGTACGTTCAACACGGCCGACGGTATTGCCACCGCAGACAACGGGGCACAGACCGGAGAACTGACCATGAATCTGGCAGACGGCAATCTCACGTCATCGATCATCCTCTTCCCGCAGACAGTTGCATCACTGCCGTTGGTTGTGAATTACAAAGGTCAGGAATATCATGCCACACTCAACATGCCCGAAGGCGCACTGCTGGCGGGCAACAACTATACCTATACCGTCAAGGTACGCAACAAAGTCCTTGAAGTCAGCGAAGCCACCATTGCAAAGTGGAACGATATAGACGGTGGAGATGTGGGTGCTGACCTGTAGGATTTTAATAATTAATCGATTAGAATGAAGAATTATGAGCCATAGATTATTTATCCCCGCAGCCATCGCCCTGCTGCTCGGCCTTGCCGCCTGCACGCAGGACGAACTTGCCGACGATAACCGTCTGCCCGAAGGAGAATACCCCGTAGTCATCCGTGCCACCGGACTGTCCGTAGAGGCAACGCCGCAGGCAGCCCCATCAACCCGTGCCACCGTGGACGGCGACTGGCAGGGCGTCACTTCCGTGGCACTCAAGACGGGCGATGCGGTAAAGGAATACACCGTAACGGCTTCTACCGATTTCAAGAGTGCCACGCTTTCACGCGAGAACGACCCGTACTACTGGACCAGCCGCGACCCGATTACCGTATCGGCATGGTGGCCCTTCGACAATGCCGACATCACACAGATGCCTGCCGTGAAGGTGGCCGAAGACCAAAGCAAATTGGCTGACTTCCAGAACAGCGACTTCATCTCTGCTGAGAACCGGAAAGTGGAATTTAACAACCCGACTCTTGAATTTACCCACCGCACGGCACGCGTGACAATCGAACTGAAGCCCGGCACGGGATTCACGAGCGTCGCCGGTGCCACGGTGAGCCTCGTGAGCCTGTCCGCCGATAACGGCAACCCGACTGCCATCAAGACTTACAACGCAAGCGGCAACACCTACGAGGCACTGACTGCCCCGCAGACCGTTGCGGCAGGCAAACCGTTCGTCAAGGTGGAACTCGGCGGCGGCACCTTCTACTTCCGTCCGCAGAACAACGTCGTATTAGAAGCGGGCAGCCGCTATAAGTATACCGTTAAGGTGAACACCACTGGCTTGACGTTAGAAGGTTGCACCATCGGCAGCTGGGCTGACGGCGGCGGCGAGAGCGGCGCAGCCGAGGATTTGGGCTACATCTACGACAGCAACACCAAGACCTACACGGTCTATAACGCCGACGGCCTGATGAATATAGCCGAATTAGTGAACGGAGGTAAGACCGACATTAACATTACCCTCACCGCCGACATTGACCTCACAGGCAAAAACTGGACACCGATAGGCACAGACTACGACAACTCATACAAAGGCACCTTCGACGGTGGCGGCCATACCATTACGGGGCTGACCTTTACGACAAATGACGAATATGTGGGTCTGTTCGGCTGGCTCAATAGAGCTGGTACGGTGAAGAACGTGGTGATGGAGGGCGTACAGATAACAAGCCATCAAATATATGGCGGCAGTATTGGCGGCGTGGTAGGATATAGCTGGGGCACCATTGAAAACTGCTCGGTGTCGGGCAGCGTCAGCGGCACGGTGTATGTCGGCGGTGTGGTGGGTGCTCAAATAGGCGGTTCCATCACCGGATGCAGTTCCTCTGCCACAGTGAAGGGAACGGTCGATGTCGGCGGCGTGGCAGGTCAGACGAATTCGAGTGCCACCCTGACCGCTTGCTATGCCACGGGCAACGTGACCATAGAAATAAACCCCGCAAAGAATATCGCTGGCGGCAGTCTGGTGGGAATGAACGCAGGAAGCAGCCTCCTTGCCTGCTATGCCACGGGCAACGTAACCAGTACTGGTAGTAGCACTGGCTATGTACATATCGGCGGCTTTTTGGGAGATAACTACATTACCGTGACCGCCTGCTATTGGAAGAACAATCATGAACAAGGTATCAGCTACAATAGGGGAAGCACCAATGTCACGAAGGTGGACGGCACTGGCGTTACCTGGCAGAATGCCGTTGATGCCATGAACACCGCCTTGCAGAAAGCAGGCTCAGAGTGGCGTTACGAACTTAAGGGAGCATTGCCCACCTTGAGGAAGCAGTAAACCGTCGGGGGGAAAAGTTACGCCCGCAACGGAAAGAACCAGAGTAATAAAATAACAGATATAATGAAGACAAGATTTTTTGCACTTGCAGCGCTCGCCCTCTTATTGGGCGCCTGCACGCAGGACGAAGCGGGCTTCCTACTGGAAGGGGCGGAAGGCACACCCATCGTCTTCACCGCCACGGGGCTGAACCCCGCCGCGACAGCCACCGCCGGCACCCGTGCCCCAGCGGATGGCAATTGGACGGGTGTGCAGAGCGTGGCAGTCATGATGGACGGCATGGTGAAGACGTACAACGTGACGCCCTCCACCGCCGACCCCACCAGCGCCACGCTGACCTCCACCGACCCGTACTACTGGACCAACCACAACGACATCACCGTCACGGCGTGGTGGCCCTACACCGCTGGCGAGACAACCCCGCCTGCGGTAAAGGTAAAAGCCAACCAAAGTGCCCGGAAAGACTTCGAGGGCAGCGACCTCATCGTAGCCGACGGACAGACGGTGACCTACGGTAGCCCCACGCTCCGCTTCACCCACCGCACGGCGCGGGTGACCATCGTTCTGACGGACTACACCGAGGGGCTGGCATCCGTGCAGCTGACGGGGCTCTCCACCGAAGGCGACAACCCAGCCGAAATCACCCCGTATGACAAGGGCAGCAACACCTACACCGCTCTTGTAGCCCCACAAAGTGTGGCAGCTGGCACGACCTTCATTACCAGCATCTTCACTAACGGCAAGACCTTCGTTTATAAGATGAAGAATGCTACCGACTGGCAGGCGGGCGGTGAATATACCTACACCGTCTCCCTCGCTGCGGCAAAAGACCTGGGCTATACCATAGAGAGCAACGGCAGCTACACGGTCTATAACGCCGACGGCCTGATGAATGTAGCCGAATTAGTGAACGGAGGTAAGACCGACATTAACATTACCCTCGACAAAAACATTGACCTTACGGGCAAAGGCTGGACGCCGATAGGCACAAGCTTCAAAAACTCATACACGGGCACCTTTGACGGCGGCGGCCATACCATCACGGGGCTGACCGTTACGACAAATGACAAATATGCGGGTCTGTTCGGCTATATCGGTAATGCCGGTACGGTGAAGAACGTGGTGATGGAGGGCGTACTGATAACAAGCAATAACGGGTCGAGCCAGGCTGGCGGCGTGGCAGGATTTAGCCGGGGCACTATTGAAAACTGCTCGGTGTCGGGCAGCGTCAGCGGCACGGTGTACGTCGGCGGTGTGGTGGGGGCTCAATGGGGCGGTTCCATCACCGGATGCAGTTCATCTGCCACAGTGAAGGGAATGGTCGATGTCGGCGGCGTGGCAGGTCAGACGAATTCGAATGCCACCATGACCGCTTGCTATGCCACGGGCAACGTGACCTTAGAAATAGCCTCCCAAAATAATATCGATGTCGGCGGTGCGGTGGGATTCAACGGAGGAAGCCGCATCCTTGCCTGCTATGCCACGGGCAACGTAACCAGTACAGGTAGTAGCACCGTCAATGTGTATATCGGCGGCTTTTGTGGATATAACTCCACCACCGTGACCGCCTGCTATTGGAAGAACAATCAGGAACAAGGCATCGGCTACAAAAAGGTAGGCACCGCCCCCGAAGCCACGAAGGTGGACGGCACTGGCGTTACCTGGAAGAACGCCGTTGATGCCATGAACACCGCCTTGCAGAACGCAGGCTCAAAGTGGCGTTACGAACTTAACGGAGCATTGCCTACCTTGAGGAAGCAGTAAGCTGTTGCGGGCGGAAATGTTCCGTCCGCAACGAACATTAAACGAAGTATAACCCCAATAAAAAAAGGAGGACGTGATGGAACACACGGAGAATCCACCATATAGGTTTTGGCATCAAGGCATTGTCAATAATAATATAGACTCCAGTGAAAGCATACAATTTTTCTTCTATGAGATGGAAATCGCCGAAAATAGCGTCGCAATAATAACAGCCGTGCGATAGGTAGCTATCGGCAACCGTCCGGCTATACCGTTTTTTTACCGGGCCGACCTTGAGTTGTCGCCCCTCTTCCGTCTGTAAGAAATCTTGTACCGCGGCATAGACCCCAGGATGCTTGTCTATATCATGATCGTCCCACGAAGACCGCTCCACATCGAAATCGCAGTTGCAGACGCTCTTCAGACTTGGCTCTACCGTATAGCAGTATTGCAGCGTCCCGCACTTCCAGCATTTCATTTCAAAGAAGATGATGGTAATCTTTTGCTTAGGAGCTATTCTGATATGCTCGCAAAATTTCAACTTACGCGCCAGTAAATTACTTATCAATGCTTTTAACGGCATTTGAACTTTCCCTACTTGGGCAAGTATGTTTGAATTTTCGTCCTTGAATATTTTGAACGCAGGAGTCTCTTTGTCTGCAACTAAAGTTTTGTCATAATCCGACATTTCTTTGGGGGCTATGCGGAAAAACCAGCAACCTCTTACGTTCGATGCCTTATACCGTTCCTGCCGGAGGCGGGTTGCTTCATAAGTCTGCCGGCTCCATTGAACCTCGAAAGCGATCCTCTTGCCTCCCTGTACAGCCAAAACATCCGCCCTCCAATCCGCTTCGGAAAATTCGGGGATGGCATTCCATCCCTGCTCCCGGCAAGCCTCCATGATCGCGACTTTCGCTTTGAGATGCTCTGCAGACTCGGGTTTCCAATCACATGGATTTGCAGATTTCAGATGAACGAAATGTTTCAACCCTCTGTTGCTTGTTCTCAAAAAGCCCTCTTGCCCGCAGCACGGCAATGTTAAAACGATTTCTTTGGCTTTAAGACGGGCTTTCAAAGCACTCCATTCTTCGTCATTAAGATCAATGGAAACAATTTCTTTGTCTTCTATATAAGCACGTAAAGGCATTGTAGAAATGTATAAAGATTGTTAATGATCTCGGATATATTACATCAATCCAAATATAGCGAATCCGAACGAAACGAGCAAGTTTTGCGGAGTGAATCATCGTCGTCTTAATATTGAATCACCATATATCTTACGCCGACCCGTCCAGCAAAATAGCCGCCGTAAGCGACACGTCAAGGCAATGCCTTGTCTTTGTCGCTTACGGCGGCTATTCGGCTCTTGCTGTCCGGGCGTTCCGGGCAGTCTGAAATTTTATTCTCTATGACACTGCTCACAAAACAGATCATCTCGAAATTCGAGAAACATCCTATCCACTCACAGGATGGGAAAGGAATGGATGCCGAAGTCCTCGTCAAGTATTTCAACCCCTGCGGCTCGGGCACATGGCTCATCACCGAAGCCGAACGCGAAGGCGACGACTGGCGCTTGTTCGGTTATTGTCATATCCACGAATGGGAGTGGGCTACCTGATGCTCTCCGAGCTGGCATATCTTCGTCTGCCGTTCGGACTTACCATCGAACGCGACATTTACACGGCCAGGAAATACGTCCGGGATTTTCTACCGCAGGATGAATGACGGCAAAGGCCTCGGAATTTTACTGCCCCTTGCCGATAACAGAATCATTACACAAAAAAGACTATAAATATGGCAACATTCGAAGAAAAAGCCGAACGGCTGAAGAAAGAGTTGGAAGAAGCTCCAAACGGCGACCAACGTCGAAATTTGTCCCACGAATACGAACTTACCTTGCGTCTGCTGCGCATCATCCGCGGAGAGGTCTTTACGCTCGACGACATCAATAAATGCCGCATGGAGATCATGCGGCAATATCCCGGATACGAACGTCCTATAACGGCCGACTCGGGAATCCTGCTGGCTGCGGAGGCAATCCGCAAATCTTTCGGACGGAAATACTATCTGCCGCTTTACAAATATCCGATCCTCATTGATTTCGGGACACCGGATGGGCAGATATGCGTGATCCATCCGAGCAACTATATCAGTTATACATCCAAAAAAGAAGGGGAAGAGTGATTGATGTGCACCCCAAAGTTTGGACTGATTAATAATTCAGATAGCATGAGTTCGGTATTGTACCGGGCTCATGTTGTTTAAAGCGGTCTTTATTCGCTTGTTATTGTAGTAATTTATGTATTCCTCCAGTTCCTTGCGGAAATGATCGACAGACTCGAACTTCTGCAAATATAATAATTCTGATTTTAACAGTCCGAAAAAGTTTTCCATAACCGCATTATCCAAACAGTTTCCCTTACGAGACATGCTCTGACTAATACCTTTTTCACGCAGCCGATATTGATAGCGTTTCATCTGGTACTGCCAACCCTGATCCGAGTGAAGTATAAGTTCCGGAGCATCGGGCAGATCCTTTATGGCATCTTCAAGCATTTTCATTGTTTGGTAAAAGGTCGGATGTTCAGCTATATTATAACTTATTATTTCCCTGTTATATAAGTCCATAATAGGCGACAGATAAAGCTTCTTGCCGAACAGAGAAAATTCAGTAAGGTCTGTAACCCACTTTTGATTAGGACGTTCCGCCATAAAATTACGTTTCAGCAAGTCGGGCACCACGGCACCAACCTCTCCTTTGTATGAACGATATTTTTTTAGGCGCACCTGGCATTTAACTCCACATTCGTTCATTAACCTCAGTACCGTTTTATGGTTTATAGAATATCCGCGATTGTGCATCTCTACTGTGATACGGCGGTAACCATAACGTCCCTTATGATCGTGGTATATACTTACAATCTCGTTTTTCTCTTGTTTGTATTTATCGGGGAACTTTAACTGCTTCAGATGATAATAGAACGTACTACGCGCCATCCCCGTAACTTCCAATAGCGTGGGAAGGGTATGTTCCGGTCTTAGTTCTTCGATGGCTTTTGCCCGTTCCCGTTCTCGCGGACGATGCGTTCCTCGACTAAGACCCTCAATTTTTTTAAGTAAGCAACCTCGGCGCGAAGACGTTGGTTTTCGACTCGCAAGTCATTTTCTTCCTGTGGTTGTAGTTCCTGTTTATTAGGTTTGGTTCTCATCTTACCCCGATTATCACGGTAAAGACCGGATTCACCTTCTTCATAATAGATACGCTCCCATTTGCTCAGCGTACTCTCATTGTAAATACCGAACTTTGCCGTTGTTTCCGTTAAAGATAAGTGATTCTCGTGCATGTGCCTGATAGCTGACAACTTAAAATCGCCGCTGTAAGTATATTGCCGTATACGAAGACCTGCTTCGCCGAACTCTTTATAACGCGCAATCCAACGCGACAAAGGCGTATAGCTTATTCCAAAATGCTTGGAGGCGGACGATACGGAATGTTGCCCTCTGACAACAGACAAAACTGCTGTTAATTTCTCCTCATAACTGTACTTCATAAAACACCCCAAAAGTTATGTCCAACTTTTGGGGTGCAGTTCATGATGATCTTCCCCTTTTCACAGACCGCATCAGCGCTGCGCTTTCATATAATGCTGTTCCAGCAGTTTATAAAGCGATGACTGCGGATAAAGAATCTTTCCACCAAGAGTAGTATAAGGGATTTGGCGGTTGTCCCGGTAATTCTGCAAGGAGCGTTTCGAGATGCTGAAGATGCTGCAAATCTCCTCACTGGTCAGGTACAGTTCATTTCCGATGGTCGGGCGGTGCGTGTCGATCAGAATATCGACGGCACGGATGGCTTTGACGATGTCGCGGCGCAGTTCCTTGAACGCGGCGCTGTCGCGGGTAATGATCTCTTCGGTCATGCTACAGGCTTTTTATCAGGTTCTTTTCCAGAAGTTGCCGGATGTCGTCGTCCCGGAACAATACTTTATTCCCCAAGGCCGTATAGGGGATGATGCCGGCGGAGCGATAGTATTGCAAGGCTCGCTTGGTGATGCTCAAGGCCTTGCAGACCTCCTCGGCCGTAAGCCTCCGGACAGTTGTCGGTTGGGCGGAGAGGGAATGGAGCGCAGACACTCGCTCCAGAAGACGTTGAAGGTGCGCCTGCAACTCTTTATAGGCGCTCGTTTCCATAAGGACGCAATCCATAATGCTGAGGGTTTAGGTGATTTCTGCGTTAAGGATGTGCAAGATAATCCAAGCCTTCAGAAAACGATCCCCATGTCCGCTCCAGACCGATCCAGTCCGCTCAAAGGAAAAAATGATCGGCGGTGACGCTGATGTACGCCATAAATCGGAAAATAGAGAGATAAAAATTCTATTTGCTTTTTTATCAGATATTCACTATATTTGTATAGAGTTGTTTGACAGGATGAACCTCGATGTAAGTTTATTCAAGACTTGCGTTTCTAAATCATTACCTCATAAAAAAACAACGCCGTAACTTATTAGGTTACAGCATTGTTTTGTAAATCCTCGGAAACTTTTCTATGGGAAGCCGGTGCTTTCGTATCGGTGTCGTACATTCCGGAATTTTCGGTCCGAGAATCCGTTTCCGTCAATATCCCAGGATGCGGAGCATCGAGCGGTAGGACTGTTCTTTGGCGAACAGGCGGGTGTAGTATTCGTTGTCGTCCTTGTCCCGGTCGATGATGACGTGTTTGGGGGCCGGAATCAGACAGTGCTGGATGCCGCCGAAGCCGCCGATCGACTCCTGATAGGCTCCCGTATGGAAGAAGCCGATATATTGCGGATTCCCCGGTTCGAGCTTGGGCAGGAAGATCGCGTTGATGTGCGATTCCGAGTTGTAGAAATCTTCGCTGTCGCAGGTCAGGCCGCCCAGCAGCACACGCTGGTATTCTTTGTCCCAGTTGTTGATCGCCAGCATGATGTAGCGCTGGTTGATGCCCCACGTATCGGGCAAAGTCGTGATGAAGGAGCTGTCGATCATGTACCAGTTCTCGCGGTCGTTCTGCTGTTTCTGATTGACGATCGAGTAGAGGGTCGCGCCGCTTTCGCCGACGGTAAACGATCCGAATTCAGTGAATATGTGCGGTTCGTCGATTCCGTTGCGGGTACAGATGTTCTTGATCTGCGCGATGATCTCTTCGGTCAGGTACTCGTAGTCGTACGAGAAGTCGAGCGAGTTTTTGATCGGAAAGCCGCCTCCGATGTTGAGGCTGTCCAGATCGGGGCAAATGGCCTTCAATTCGCAGTAGATGTTCAGGCATTTCGACAGTTCGTTCCAGTAGTAGGCCGTGTCCTTGATACCGGTATTGATGAAGAAGTGCAGCATTTTGAGCTTGAACTTCTTGTTTTTCTGGATCTTGGTTTTGTAGAAGTTGATGATGTCGTTGTAGCGGATCCCCAGGCGCGAGGTGTAGAACTCGAATTTGGGCTCCTCCTCGCTGGCGATCCGGATACCGATTTTGCATTTTTTGGTAATGGCATCGTCGTAGAGGTCGATCTCTTCCTTGTTGTCGATCACGGGGATCGTGTTTTCGAACCCGTCGTTGATCAACTGGGCGATATTTTCGACGTATTGCGGACGTTTGAAGCCGTTGCAGATGATATAGCGGTCCTTGTCGATCACGCCGCTGTCGTACAGGGCGTTGATGATGTGAATGTCGTAAGCCGAGGAGGTTTCGAGATGAATGTCGTTTTTCATCGCCTCTTCCAGCACGAACGAGAAGTGACTCGACTTGGTACAGTAGCAGTAGTTGTATGTACCCTTGTAATCGACCTTCGCCATCGCTACGTTGAACATGCGCTTGGCCCGATTGATCTGCTGGGAGATCTTCGGCAGGTAGGTTATCTTGAGCGGAGTGCCGTACTGCTTGATTAATTCCATCAGGGGAATGTCGTGGAAGTTCAATTCGTTGTCCTCGACGGTAAATTCATCCTGCGGGAAATCGAACGTCTGTTCGATCAGGTCGATGTACTTGTCTTTCATGGCTCGTTTGTGTTTTTTGCGGTATAATCCGAGCGAGCTACATTGTAAATTCCGGAGTAAAGTAGCTCGTGCGGATTGTTTTTTATTTTGGGATGCAAAGTAGGTAATTATTTTCGAGATCGGCAATGGTTTATCCGTATATTTTGAAAAAACAGGTGAATTTTTTCGTTTTTGTCCGATGAAAATTGTATTTTTGGGTCGAATTTTAATCGGGACAGAACGGTGTTGACTGGAATCATAACGAATTACCTGACCCAGCACAGGAGGCTGGTCGTGCCGCAACTGGGAACTTTTGTCGTGAAGGTTCCCGAAGGCGGTGTGGTCTTTTCGGAGTTGCTTAAGCGCGACGACGGCATCTTGCGCGGGTTGCTGGTGCAGCAGGGTGGAATGAACGATCTGGAGGCTGCCGGTGCGATCGACCGCTTCGTGTTTGAAGTGCGTCATGCCCTCGAGCATGAGGGGGCCTATGCAATCGAGGGCTTCGGTCGTCTGACCCTTTCACCGGGCGGTGCAATCGTCTTTCAGGCGGTTCTGGCTACGCCTGTAGCTGCTGCGGGACCTGTTGTCGGGGAATCGGCTCCGGAGGAAGGAAATAAAATTTCCTCGGCCGCAGCTCTTCATCCCGCTTCCGTCGCTGCGTCTGCGGAGTCCGTTGCACCCCGTGTGCGATCCCGTTCCGAAGCGAAGGCTTCTCCTGTAATCGACGGCGGTATTTCCGAACCTCGGATCTCCGTTTCTGCCAAGCGCAAACCCGCACCTTATGTAAAGGGATTGCAATACGGCAAACCGCTTAAAACCACCGAGGGATATACCTATGTGGGTTCCAAGCCCCGCCGGAGGATCGATAAATTTATGGTCATCGCCATCGTGGTCGCTGTGTTGGCCGTAGGCGTCATCGTTTACGGTTATCTACGCCGGGCGAAGATCGAGCGTCTGGAGCGCGAATACCTCGAACAACTCGCACCTGCCGTGCCGGAGCCCGTGGCTGCCGGAACGGACGGGGGTGTGGAGTCCGTTCCGGATACGACTCAGGAATAGTTTGCCTGTATTGGCTGTAAAACAGGATTGATAGAGTAGGAATGACAGATCTGACATCCATAAAAAACCGTTTCGGGATCATCGGTAACTCCGAGGCGCTCAACCGTGCGCTGGAGGTTGCCCTGCGTGTGGCGCCGACCGATCTTTCGGTACTCGTTACGGGTGAAAGCGGCGTCGGCAAGGAGTTTTTCCCGCAGGTGATCCATGCCTATTCGGCACGTAAACACAATAAATATATCGCCGTGAACTGCGGCGCCATTCCCGAAGGAACGATCGATTCCGAATTGTTCGGACACGAGAAGGGGGCCTTCACCGGAGCAGTCGAAGCCCGCAAGGGTTATTTCGAGGAGGCGGACGGCGGGACGATCTTTCTGGACGAGGTGGCCGAGCTGCCTCATTCGACCCAGGTGCGGTTGTTGCGTGTGTTGCAGACCGGCGAGTTCATCCGCGTCGGTTCGGCCAAGGTGCAGAAGACCAACGTGCGCGTGGTGGCGGCGACGAATACGAATTTGCAGGATGCGATCCAGGCGGGGCGTTTCCGCGAGGATCTCTATTACCGGCTCAATACGGTGCCGATCCAGGTGCCTCCTCTGCGGGAACGGAAGGAGGATATTTTCTTGCTTTTCCGCAAGTTCGCGGCCGATGTAGCGGCCCAGTACCGTATGCCGGCTATTTCTCTGGACCCCGAGGCCCGGCAGATGCTGGAGAATTACTATTGGCGGGGCAATATCCGTCAGTTGAAAAATGTCGCCGAACAGATTTCGGCCATCGAGGAGGCGCGGCTCATTACGCCTGCCATCCTGACGAAGTACCTGCCCGCACAATCTCAAAGCGGAGCATCTACGTCGATGAGTACGGCCTTGCATAGCGGTCCGGGCGACGGCGTGTCTTTCGAACGGGAGTTGCTTTACAAAGTGCTTTTCGACCTGCGGGCCGACGTCAATGACCTGAAGCGGATGCTTACCGAGCTGATGCAGCGTGCCGAGCGTCCTGCCGAGCCGACCAAAGACCTGGCGGGGTTGTTGCCGGCTTCCGCCCACAGTATCGCTTCTCCGGACTATACGGAGAGCGAGGAGGTGGTCGATGAACAGCCTTCGCGGGAACTGACCAAAGCCGATGTGCTGCGGGAGCAGATCCTTCGGGCCCTGCGGCGCAACAACGGCCGCCGCCGGGAAGCCGCTGCCGAGCTGTTTATGTCGGAGAGAACTCTTTACCGTAAAATCAAGGAGCTCGGCATCGACGAGAACTCCTGAAAAATATCGTTTATAATCGAATGAAAGCTGTACTCAAATATGCGATCGTCGTCGCAGCGGGCCTCTTGCTGGCCGGTTGCGGGTACAAGGTGAACTATTCGTTGTCGGGCGCTTCGATTCCGCCCGATGCCAAGACCTTCAGTGTGGCCTACTTCCCGAACAACGCCCCGATGGTGGCTCCGATCCTGAGCTCGACGCTGACGGATGCCTTGCGGGACAAGTTTACGCGCCAGACGCGTTTGACGCAGGTGGACGAAGGCGGCGATTTCGCTTTCGAAGGCGAGATCACCGGTTATACTTCGACGACGGCTTCGGTTTCGGGTTCGTCCGAAACGGCCCTGTTGAACCGATTGACCATTACCGTCAATGTGCGCTTCACCAATGCGGTGGACGAGAGCATGTCGTGGAAAAAGACGTTTTCGGCGTTCGAGGATTTCGATTCTTCGAAACTGCTGAATGAAATCGAGGGCGAACTGATTCCCCAAATCGTCGATAAACTGGTGACGGACATTTTCCAGGCATCGGCGGCAAACTGGTAGCGGATGGCAGATTTCAAGGAATATACGATGTCCGGAGGCACGGTAGGCCCGGTCGATGAAGCGCAGCTCGATGCGCTCGTCGGGCGTTACGAGTGGTTTACTCCCGCCCGTATCCTGCGCGTGCTTCAAACCGGGCGTTCCGACCGTCGGGTGTCGATCGCGGCGGTGTCGCGTCTGCTGCCGCTCGGACGGTTCACGGTCGATCGGGAGGCGCTTTGTGCGCTTTCGCCTGCCGACCTGATCGACCGTTTCCTGAAGGAGGGGGGGCATCGGATCGTGGCCGAGGAGGGCGAAGTCGTTGAAGAGGTCCGCACCGAGGCCGAATTGAGCGGTGACGACGACCTCGTTACGGAGGATCTGGCGGAAATCTACCTGGCCCAAGGGCTTTACGACGAAGCAATCGCCATTTATCGCAAATTAAGTTTGTTAAATCCGGAAAAAAGTGTTTACTTTGCGTCGCTTATTGACAAAATCGCAAATAAATAATTAAAACGATAGGAACATGTTATACACTCTTTGTATCATTCTGATTCTGGTTGCAAGTATTCTCATCATTCTGGCTGTACTCGTTCAGAATCCCAAAAGCGGCATGGCTGCCAATTTCGGTGCTTCGAACCAGGTGATGGGCGTTCGCCAGACTTCGGATTTCCTGGAGAAATTTACGTGGACGATGGCCGTCGTGATCGTCGTGTTGAGTCTGTTGGCTACGCTGGCTATGGATCGCGGTCTGGTGGCTCGCAGCAACGTGGAACTCGAGAAAGATGCCAATGCGCTGATGGAGAAGATGATCGTCGAAGATCCCGCTCCTGCGGTTCCGCAGGCGGAACTTCCGGCTTCCGATCAGCAGCCTGCGCCGGCCGCTGCTCCTGCCGAATAAGCGGGCGATTCATTCCGATATAAAAGGCTGTGGATTTTTCCACGGCCTTTTTTTTGCAGCTTCGAACGGTCTGGTTGGCCATAAGGTCAGAACTTCGGCCGGGCCGGTTTTTAGGCGGGAGGACAAGATTCGGATACGAAGGGCTGTTCGCACGGTCGAATTTTCGATAAGGTTCCGGTTCATAGTTTGGGCCGGGAGGCCGGGACAGGGACCCGTTTGCGATCTTGACCGATGGAATATTCGGTGACGACAGTTGTTGGAATATTCGAAAGGTTCCCTGTGCGGTGCTCCGGTCCTGGTCTAACGTTTTCGGGTATTGTAGGGCGAGCCGCTGCCGGGAAATTTTGCCGGCGGCGGCTCGCAGATTAGAGGGCGTCGTGGGTTTTATCGAAGGTTTTCCGGCCGGGTTTCCGGTTCTGTCTCTGCGTATCCGTTCGTCCGGATCATGTACAGGACGTGCCGTCGCAGAGGATGTCCCGTTGGTAGTGCGGGGTGGTCGAATTCCTGTAATCGTGTCATACCGAGCCGTTGCATGACCCGTTGTGAGCGCAGATTGCTCAAGGCGGTGAAAGAGATAATGGATTCCATTTTCGACAGGCTGGCGTAATGAAGACAGCTTCGGGCCGCTTCCGTGGCATACCCGTTGCCCCACATGTCGCTGCGCAGTCGCCAGCCGATTTCCACCCGGCCGTACAACGGTCCGTCGAACGTGACCCGGTGAAGTCCCGTATAACCCAGCAGCTCCCCGTCCGTGCGACGTTCGAGGGCGTAGAGTCCGAACCTTTCCGTTTCGAATTCCCGGCGGATGCGGTCGAAGAAAGCGGCGGATTCCGGGAGGGAGAGCGGAGCGGGAAAATACTCCATCACCCGGGAATCGGCGTTCATCCGGGCGAATGCGGGAAAATCTTCATCCTGCCAACAGCGCAGAATAAGACGGTCCGTCGGGGAGGGGAGCAGCATGGTATGGTGATGTGAAGAGTGTCTAACTACCCATCGTCGCGTGACGGTCTTTTTGCCGGTTGGCTCCGAAATGACGTTGTAATAGATTGGCCAGCTGATCGGGAGCGATGTCGCGGTGGATCGTCCCGCCGTGTGCGATCGAGATGCCGCCGGTTTCTTCGGAAACGACCAGAATGATCGCATCCGAAATTTCGCTCATGCCGATCGCGGCCCGGTGACGCGTACCGTAGGATTTGGGAACGTCGCTCTGCGTTACGGGGAGGATGCATTTGGCTGCGACGATGCGGTCGCCTTCGATGACGACGGCGCCGTCGTGCAGCGGTGCGTTCTTGAAGAAGATATTTTCGAGAAGCGGCGTCGAGATTTTGGCATCGATGGCGATACCGCCTTCGGTGATGAGCCGCAGGTCGCTCTGGCGGCCGATCACGATGAGCGCACCCGTTTTGTGGGCGGACATCTCCCGGCAGGCCTGGACGATCGGTGCGATGATCGTTACCGAGGTATTGTCGTTTCGGTTGAAGATGCGGGCGATGAAGTTGAACCGTTTCTGGCGCATGCCGATCATCTGCAAAAACCGCCTGATTTCAGGCTGGAAGACGATGATAAGGGCGATGACGCCGACGCTGACGAACTGCCCCAGGATGTTGGAGAGCAGCTCCATGTTGAGCGTGCGTACGACAACCCACATCAGGTAGATCATGATGATCCCGGAGATGATGTAGGGGGCGTTTGTTCCCCGGGTAGCGCGGTAGATCCAGAACATGATCGCCGCTACCAGGATGATATCTATGAAATCGATGAATGTGAACGGAACAAATCCCATGGTGTATTTCGTTAAGGCAATTATATCTTTCAATGTGTCGCTGTCCGACGGTCGCGGCATCGTATCCGAGAATCGTTCGTCCGCGATCCGTGTCCGCGTTTGTACTTCGCTCTATCTCTAAATCTTCTCCTCGACGGGAAAATGGGTCGCTGCGCCCAGGAGGGGTACTAAAAGCATATAATCACGTTTTTTAATTAAAAACAAAATTATAAAAAATCTCTGGAATAACCTCGAAAAACGGGAGAAATGACGCTAAACGACTTAATATCAGAGTTGTTACGGCGTCAAATGATGACAAGCCGAAAAATTGGAAAACGCAAAGAAAAGCGGATTTAAGAAGAATGGTTGCAAAGTCATTACCTCAAAATCGAGTAATTCTCCTAAAGTCTTTTGTATAAAGCACTAACAGAAGTTTTCCAGAATTACGGAAAAATTTTTTTCAAAGGGAGAAAAAACGGATTGACAAAGCCTATGAGGAAAAGGATGAGCGCTTACTGCGAACTTTGGACAAAGAAATGATGGCAGGAATCAACGAATATCCGTTGGAATATCGTCGTATGATCTATAAACGTATTGAGGCAGCGACCGGAGAAAGTGCCGAAAAGATCGAGAAGGCTTATTTCAAGAAGTTGGAAAAGATTCTCAAACGCGGGGTAATAAAGGATAGAGAAGAATATGAGTTGGTGCATAGTCGCATCGACGAATTGGTCCATAATACACCAGAAGACGACCCAGCCCGAAAAGACCTCCCGGAGTTGGAACGGATCTTTATGAATTATGCCATTGGAGAATAGCCAAATCGAATCGCCCGTAATGCTACGGGCGATTTTTTATATCGATATTTTTGTTTGTAATTTGTCTGATCCAAGAAATTCGTATTACGTTGAATAAGGAGGCTGTGCGTCCGACGGGTTTTATTTGGCTGATTGTCCTGTGGTTGTATGTGGTGGCTGACACAGCCGCAGCCGCAACCTTTGTTGCTGTCGCCCGGTTTTGGATAACCGGCTCTGTTTCCGGAGATATTCGGCGGCGTATTTGCCTTATTCGGTCCTATGGGAGTTTTGCATAGAATTTGTGGAATTTATAAAAATGTGTAACGATAATCGGATGATTATGAAAACAAAAAATGTATTGCTGGGTATGGCTGCGGTTTGCGGCTGCGCTTTTCAGGCGATCGCTTGTACCGGCATCGCGCTTACGGCTGCGGATGGCAGCTATGTACAATCCCGCACTATCGAATGGGCGCGTGGCGTCTTGCAGAGCGAGTATGTCGTCATCCCACGAGGTCAGCGTCTGCGATCTTTTACTCCTTCCGGAGCTGATGGCATGGTTTTCACATCCAAATACGGCGTGGTGGGATTGGCCGTCGTGCAGAAAGAGTTCATCGCCGAAGGAATCAACGAAGCGGGACTGTCGGCCGGACTTTTCTTCTTTCCGCAGTACGGAGGCTATGAACAGTACGATCCGGCGCAGAGCGACCGCACGCTGGCCGATCTGCAACTCGTGGCCTGGATACTGACGCAGTTCTCGACCATCGACCAGGTGAAAGCGGCCATCGCTTCGGTTCGGGTCGTCGGACTGGAGCCCTCGTCGGTCGTGCATTGGCGTATCGGAGAGCCTTCCGGACGGCAGGTGGTGCTGGAAATCGTCGGCGGGGTGCCGCATTTCTACGAGAACGAAGTCGGCGTACTCACCAATGCCCCCGGTTTCGAGTGGCAGCTCACCAATCTGAACAACTATGTGAACCTTTATCCCGGTGACGCTCCTGCCCGGCGGTTGAGCGGCATCACGCTGCGTCCTATCGGCGGCAATTCCGGATTTCTCGGTCTTCCGGGCGACGCCACGCCGCCGTCGCGCTTCGTGAGAGCGGCTTTTTATCGGGCGACGGCTCCGCAGCGTGCTACCGGATTCGAAACCGTGCAGCAATGTTTTCACCTGCTCAACAATTTCGATGTGCCCATCGGCATCGAGCATCCCGAAGGGGAGTGTCCGGACATCCCGAGCGCTACGCAGTGGACTTCGGCCATCGATCTGACCAATCGCCGGGTCTATTACAAAACGGCCTATAACAATACGATCCGCTGCATAGACCTTGCGCAGATCGACTTCGGTAAAAGCTCCTACCAGTCCCATCCGTTGGACCGGATCCAGGAACAGCCCGTGGAAATGGTCGTCCTTCCGGAGTAGGTTCGGTTACACTTCGAGCATCTCTTCGACGCTGTCTTCGTCGGTATCGCCCAGACTGAACTCCTTGTCGGCGAAGAGGTCGGCAAGGCCCGTGATTTGTTTGAGCCGCAGCAGTTCGTCGCGGTCCATACCGATATGACGCATGATCCACTGGTCGGACATGTTCGCCCGGGTCAGTTCGGCGACGATTTCGCTCATCAGTTCGACGTTGTGCGTGCCGCGTGCCCGGTTGTGGCGGATGGTCGAGGCCATGCGGTTCGAGAGATCCTTTTCGATCACGGCGACGGGGAGCAGGCCCCGTTCGCGTTCGTAGATCCGCTTCGAGGTTTTGAGGACCAGGTAGCGGTGATAGCCGTCCACGAGTTCGTAGCGGTCCCGCTCCGCATCGTAGTAGCAGACGCACGGCATCGTGTAGCCGTCTTCCCAGATCGACAGTTCGAGCAGCTTCATTTCGGGCGGCGCAACCACGTTGGGATTGTAGCTGTTCGCCACGACCTTCTCTACCGGCACGGCGCGGACGTTATAGACCGGGCTCCGGTAGGCGCTCTTCGTTTGAGATTCAGAGTAACGATTCATATTTTTCCATGATTTTCTTGCGGCGCTGCGTTTCGTTCTTGTTCGGCGCGAAGCCCATGTATTTGCAGGCGTGGTCGTTTTTCAAAATACAGATACAGATGCGCTTGAAGGTAGGCAGATGGCTGAATTCGGGCAGGCTTATGTCGTCGAGGTACTCCATACGTACCGGCCGCTTGTCCGTGCGATAGGCGCTGCGGTCGCCGACTTCGATCCGAATGCCGGCCTTTTGCAGCTTCGTGATGGTTTCGTCGGAGAGGCATCCGCCCTTGTCGCGCCAGAAGCGGATGCTTACGGAGAGTTTTTCCAGATAATTGCGTCGTATCGGTTCCGGAAGGGTCGAGAGCAGGAAATGCATGTAGCTCTCCCAGGTCATTCCTTGCGGCAAATGAACCGACTGCCAGCCTGCGGCGGTTGTCCGACCGTACAGCGCTGCGAAATTGGCTCCGTTTACCCGGCCCACCATACGGCCCCATGTGTTCGGATCGATGGCTTTGTAGAGATGCAGGCTTGCGATGGCCGGCGAGATGAAGGGACTGGCGACACGCTGGCTGTCCAGCGGTACGCCTGCGCGGTAAAACAGGTCGTACAGCCGGTTGTACGACCACCCGAACCGTCCGTTCGCCGTCCATACGTCGGTTGTCAGCCAGTCGTAAAGCGGATAGGCGTTGCAGATGCCGCTGCCGACCCATTGGCGGATCCATCGTTTGCCGGCGAACCGGTAGTGGTTGCGGTCGCTGTAAATCGTGCGCCAGCGGTTGAAGCTCTCCTGCGTGCGGATGCCGATCAGACAGCAGGTGCGCTTCGCACCGCTGCGTCTGTGGAGCCACTCGGCGAAACGGTTCTGAAACTCGTAGTCCCACATTTCGTCGGTGAAGAACGGAAAATCGTGCTGTGTCAGGCTTCCTTCCGGCATTTCCCGTACCCAAATGTCCCGCATGGAGCCGTCCCACGGCCGCCAGTATTGCTGGAACATCGAAGTACAGGTCTGTACTTTGAACGGGATGCAGACCCGATAGACGTCGAGAATATCGGCGTTCGCGGCCAGCGTCCGGTTCACGTAGTCGAGCGTATCGCGGTACTGGATTTCGTAATCCATATGGAACACTCCGATTCGGCGTTGCAATCCGTGTTGCCGGATGTAGTCGATGCAGAGGTTGAGCAGCACACCGCTGTCCTTGCCGCCGGAAAAGGAGACGTAGATATTGTCGAAAAGGTCGAAAACCGTTTTCAACCGTTGCTGTGTCCGCTCATAAACATTCATGGCTACCGGTTTTTGCTGTACTCCATCGTTACGTACTGCGTCCACTCTTTCATCGGGACGAACCCTTCGGAGCGGAATATCTCCGCATGGCGGATCAGCGTCATGGAGCGTATCGTATAGTCGCGGCGGTAATATTGGATTATTTCGCGTAAAAAGCGCGACAGCAAATGCGGATCGTCGCCCGAAACGTAGTAGTTGTTGATCTTGGCCACACCGCCGTCGGTGATCTCTACGGGTATGAACCCGAAAACGGTTTCGCCCTCCCAGGCCACGAACCAGGTATGCGAGCGCGAAGTCCAGAACGGGTAGTTGTTGTTCTGGCGCAGTACGCTGCGCCGCATGACCAACGGTGCAACGAGTGTGTAGAGGCGAGGCGAAGTTCCGTCCAGTTTTTCGATTGTCATATCCGAAAGGTTATAAAGTGACCGAATGTTATATATTTGGAACCGAATGTGTTAAAAATGCATTCCAGAGCCACAAATATAAAAAATAACGGTCGTTTTCTCAAATTTCCGGGTCTGTACGATAATCGATATTTTACTATTTTATTCCTGATTATATGTCCCGGTGCACCGATCGGCTCCGATCGGTATGCCTTGACTTTTCTCTTCGAATCCTTTTTCGAAGAGGAGGGGATGGGGCACGTTGAATAATGTGCAGGGTACCGGACTATCGCCGAAATAAGCAAGAAAACGATCGTGGTATATCTATTATGGCGGATTTTTTCTCCACCTAAGACTGTTTTGTATTTGGGAATATTAGCTTCGATTTATGAACCGTGCCGATCACTTCGGTTGATGCGATATTCGTTTGATGGGTGTGGATAATGGACTATTGTTCCGCAGACAGGAAGCGACTTGCCGAGCTCTGTAGTTCGTGACGGGATGATCCGCCGGTAGACTTTCGTAGGACAAGTTTTCGCCGCTTTCGTCACCGAAAAGAGGGTCTTTGTCCGTCTCTTCGAAGAGTCTTTTTCCTTTTTGTTGTAAACATAAAAGATTATTTAGACGAATCGATGTATTCCGCCCGTGATATATTTACAATGAGTCTGTTACTTGCGGACTTTGATCGTGCCGCTCTCCGTGTCGAAGGTGACGAACGAATTGCTGAACAGCCGTTCGATGTAGCCGCTGCACGCCATATCCGGGGTCGGAAGGTAGCGCAGCACGGGTGGGTCGATCAGGGCGATCGAGTCGCAGAGCGAAAGGGCGATGTCCAGTTCGTGCGTCGAGAAGAGGATGCACTTGCGGTGGTCGTGTGCCAGCCGTCGCAGCAGCGTGCAGAGTTCGTAACGGTTCGGCAGGTCGAGGAACGAGGTCGGTTCGTCGAGCAGGATGATCGGGGTGTCCTGGGCCAGGGCGCGCCGCTGGCTGGAGCGGCTTACATCAAACAGGGTGTTCCACAAGAGCCGGGCATAGCTTTCGTAGTCCTCGCCCACCAGGTCGGACACCCGGGAGAGCACCTGCCGTTCCCGGGAGGGGTCCAGCACCTGTTTGCCGGTCTTGGCCTTTTGCTCGGCCACCTGCCGGGCAATGTCCATCCGCTGTTTGAAAAGTTGAGCCAGCTGTGTATCGATCTCATCGATCCGGCCGCGCAGGTCGGTCAGTTCCATGGTGTTTCATCCTTTCATTCCATCTGTTTTTTGATTGCCGTAAGTCATAAGCCACAGGTCGCAGAGTACCAGGGCGGTCACCGCCTCCACACAGGGCACCGCCCGGGGGAGGATGCAGGGATCGTGGCGGCCTTCGATGCGGAGGGTATCCTCACCGCCGGACAGCCGCACCGTCTCCTGGGGAAGGGCGATGGAGGGGGTGGGCTTGAAGGCGCAGCGGAACAGCAGGGGCGCCCCGGTGCTGATGCCGCCCAGGATGCCCCCCGCGTTGTTGGTGCGCGGGCGCGCCCGCCCCTCCCCGTCGACGGCGTAGGGGTCGTTGTTCTGGCTGCCGTAGAGGTCGGCCGCCGCAAAGCCCGCGCCGAACTCCACCCCCTTGACCGCGGGGATACCGAAGGCCAGCGCGGCGATGCGGTTCTC
>OGZI01001513.1_pt1 | contig 22836 bp, 18 predicted proteins | sample 1576711 | NCBI WGS metagenome assembly OGZI01 (sample SAMEA3541482, study PRJEB24748) | human gut metagenome | biome: human gut; feature: human-associated habitat; material: faeces | place: China | collected 2012
CCTTCGCTCGCGTACCAAAGTACGCGTCGCTCCTCTTTCACGGCAACCTGGGGCACTTGCGGCTCGCTCGCTGTTGGTTACGATGCATCGACAAATGAGCAATTTAAACGAATGAGCAAAAACGGCTCAAATCCTGATTTGGATTTGAGCCGTTTGTCGTTACTGCTCGGGTTCTTCGACTTTATCGATGGTCCAGGCGGCTCCGAGACCGCCGGTGGTGTTGCGGCGGATGCGCACGGCAACCTCGCGGCGCTCGCCGGCCTGTGTGTAGCGCAGGGGGAAGCTTGCGCGGTTTCGCGCGGCCTCGATGGTACCGCGCTCGCGGGCGATCCAGTAGTACTCGCCGACGATGCCGAGCGTGTCGGCGCCGTAGGGGAGATAGGTCGACAACTGGTGCAGAAGCGGGCCGGGGCAGAAGACCTCGGTTGCGAAATCGACGGGGAAGTCCTTGGGGATGGCGGGCGCTGCAGGTGCGGGGGCTGGGGCCGCTGCGGGTAGCGAAGCCGGTGCGGATGCGGGTATTTGGTCGCAAGCGGCGGCGGGCATGGATTCGATGACGGGTGCGGGCTCCGGCGTTACTTTCGGCTTGATCTCGGAATCTGCGGGCTTCACGGTGACGGGTGCGTCTGCAACTGCGGTTTCAACCTCAACCTGCGTCGCGTTCTCATTCTCGACGCTCGACTTTGCCTCGATGGGCGTGGATGCCATGGTGGTGATGCCAGCGTTGGCGTTCTCGGGGTCATAGACGACCGTAAGCGAGATGGCAGGCTGCGGCGTCTCGGGTTCCGGCGTCGACTCGGTAGCGTCTTGATCGGCGGACTCGTCGGGTTGATTGTCCTCGGCCTCGTCGCCAAAGACATCGCTGTTTTGGAACGCAGGCGTCTCGGATTGGTCAGCGGCTTCTTCGGTTGTCGACTTGGGAGCCTCGTTGAGCTCCGCAGCTGCTTCCTGTTCTGACATGACTTCGGGATCGGTCATGGCGGCGATTTCGGTTTCGGCTTCTGCTGCCACCTCAATAGCGACTTCGATCTCTGTCTCGGGCTCGGGCTCCGGCACAGCTTCAACCGCGGCTTCTGGTTCGGGACGCTTAACGTGCTTGGGGCGTACAGCCTTGAGGTCCTTCTCGCCGCGCTTTTTCTTTTTATAGGACTGCTTGGCTCCCTTGGCAGCCTTGGGCTTGTCCTCGCCCTTGGCAAGTGCGGCATCCCATGCCTCGTTGGCGATGACCGTGGCATACAGGCGACCGCCCTTAAAGACAGTCAGCTTAATGCAGTCGTCGAGTTCCTCGAGCAACTCGCGCGTGGACTCGAAGCCCAGGTCATAAGCAGTCATGTCGCCAACGGCGAGAGCCTCTTCGACCTGCGTCATAAACGTTTGCTTGCCACACCCAATCGCATCGCGCAGCAGGCGATACAGATAGATGTGGTTGCCCAGCGAAAGCATGGGCCTAACTATTGTCTTGCTCATGGCAAATCTCCTCTTTACACATGTAAAGCATCTTACCATCGCATGGCGCTCGCCATGACGGCGCCCAAGGCAAACGGGCGCGAACCGCTGTCGATTCGCGCCCGTTGTACAGGTTGCCTATCTGGGGATGCAGTGCCTAGTTGCCCGATGTCGTGCCTTGGCTTGAACTGTCAGATGCCGTGCCGGACGCGGTTCCGCTCGAGCTGTTGGTGTTGCTGTTGTCGGTAGATCCCGTACTCGGTGTATTGCCATTCGCCTGGTCGCCCGTGCTCGGTTGAGAGCCGTCAGTCGTTTGGCTTGAGTCAGTCGTGCCGGATTGCGTGCCGCTGTTGTTCGCAGAGGAATCGACGCCCTGCGATTGGTTTTGGGTGTTCGAGGACGAATTGGCAGAGGTAGAACTGTCTTGCGTATCGTCCGTCTGTGCCTGCTGATCCTGCGACTGGGTGTTGCCATTTGCATCGCTCTCGGTCGTGCGCGACGACAGGATTGGCTCGGGACGCTCGCCCAGACCCTCACCGGCAGTGGTGATAAGGATGGCGCCGGCGCAGGCGATGACCGCGACGATGGCGATGGCGATCGAGAAGACGATGACCTTCTTTTGCGTCTGGCTGCGCTCAGCCGCCGCCTTGGCGCGCAGGCTGTTGGGAGCGACGCGCGCCGTGGTCGCGCGTCCCGCAGCCTGGCGCATCTCCTGCGTGGTTGCGGCGCCACCTAGGTGTTCCTCGACATTGGGCTCAACGGGCTCGTAGGCGCCGGTAGGGTAGTCGACAGCGGCATGCGTGCCCTTGATTGCTTCGGCGCTGGCGGAGATAAAGTGGCGGTAGACCTGCGAGGACACAACGGTGATGACTGAGCTCACGGCGGCGCCGATCACCGAGCCGGCAATGCCAATCTTTGAAGCGAGCGCGACACTCGTGGCGGCTGCCGCGGCACCGGCGATGATTTGGGGAATGGAAATGTCATCAAAGAGTTTTTTCTTGGGCGCAATGGCCATGGTCTGGCCGATGGAATGGTTCTCGTGAACGCCGTTGTTGAGTGCGGCCGGCGTCATGACACGCGTGCGCGGCGCGTCGGTATATTCAGTCGTCATACGGGGTCCTCCCGGTTCGTTTAGTGCTACGACAGGTTGTTTAGCCCCAAGGGTACCCAGTCGGTGTGAACCGGAGATGGACTCGCCTGCAACATCATCAACTCACCAAAGCCGCGAAGCTTTTCCTCAAGCTGATCGAATGAAGACGGGACGAATTGTTTGGTTGCCGGAAGGAAGGTTGACCGGATTTGAAATCCCGTGAAATAATCGAGCTCGCGGCGCTGTTGCTTGCGCCGGGTTGGGAGCGTCATGAAAATCCTGAAGCGGATCAATAACAATACAGTTATCTGCGTAAACGCCAAGGGGCGTGAGCTTGTGGCACTCGGTCGCGGTATCGAGTTTCCCAACGGCCCCGATGAGGTCACGCTCGATAAGATCGAGCGAACCTTCTACGGTGCCGACTCGCGCTACCTAGCGCTGCTCGACGAGATCGATCCACAAGTGATGGAGTTCTCCGCCCAAATCGCCGATATCGCCCGTTCCAACATCTCGCGTGAACTCTCGGCAAATCTTCCCTTTACCATGGCCGACCATATCGCCTTTGCCATCAAACGCTGCCGCGAGCATATGTTTGTGCAGATGCCGCTCTCCTATGACGTGCAACAGATGTACCCCATCGAGTACAAGATCGCAAAGTTCGCGCTCGAGGGCATCAATCGCAGCTTCAACGTCAAGATGCCGCCGGGGGAGGCGAGCGGTATCGCGCTCTGCATCGTCAACAGCGTGGTCGCCTCGTCTTCAAAGGCCAAATCCAATACGGTGCGTAAGGACGAGGTGATGCTCGAGAATTTCACCAAGATCATCGAGTCCGAGCTGGGGGTTTGCGTGGACCGTGACGGCTTTGACTTTTGCCGTTATGCCACGCACGTGCGCTACCTGCTGGAGCGCGTGCAGACAGGAGAGCCCCTCAACACGGAGAACGGTGCGCTCTATGGGCCGCTCTGCGAGCAACATCCCGACGTGGCCGTGTGCGTCGACCGCATGGCTGCGCTTATCGAAGAGCGCTTCGGCACTGCGCTCGCTGATGAGGAGAAGGTCTACCTGATGCTCCACGTCAATCGTGTCTGCGCGGGATCTAGGTCCTGATCGACCGTTCACCGCCGAAACTCGGCCGCTTGCCGGTTTCGACTTCCGTAAAAGCATCTGTTGGATGTAGTTTCATAGGCACATAAGGTGTTATTCGAGAAGAGCCTCGAAGCATGACGTAGACAGTTCCCTGTCCGCTTTGTGCTTTGGGGCTCTTCTGTTTTTGTCATTCTTCTTGCTGCTCTTGATTCGCCTCGTGTCAGGCCTGTTGTAATTGGATTTCTGCGTTTGCGCAAACGCGGGGATAGAAAAGCAAGGGAGTTCGGCTATGGCTGATAACAAGAAGATTGCTGCCGACGTGCTTGAAGCCGTCGGCGGCAAGGAGAACGTGACATTTGTTGCGCATTGTATGACGCGCCTGCGTTTTAACCTCAAAGATATCGATGCCCCCGATATGAAGGAGGTAAAAAAGATAAATGGCGTTCTGGGCGCCCAGATCTCGGGCGGTCAGTTCCAGGTGATTATCGGTCAGAACGTGCCCAAGGTCTACGATGAGCTCTGCAAGATCGGCAGTTTCGCCAAGCAGGATGCCATCGACGAGAACCTTGATAAGCCTAAGGAAAAGCTGACGCCCAAGGTAATCGGCAATAACATCCTCAACTACCTTTCGAGCTCCATGGTGCCCATGATTCCGGTGCTCATGTGCGCCGGTCTTTTTAAGACCGTTGCCGTGGTGCTCGGCCCCACGATGGCGGGTGTGCTGACCGAGACGAGCGACCTCTATGTTCTCATGAACATGGTTTATGACGCGGCGTTCTATTTTATCCCCATCTACCTTGGCTACAACGCGGCTAAGAACATTGGCGTAACGCCTGTTCTCGGCGCCTTTATGGGCGGCATTCTCATCGACCCGACTATGATTCAGATGGCAACGGACGGGGCGCAGTTTTCCGTATACGGCATCCCTTGCGTTGTGGCGAACTATACGCAGTCGGTGATTCCCATCCTTCTGTCCGTATGGGCGATGAGCTATATCGAGCGGTTTTTCAAGAAATATGTGCCTGACACGCTCACGACAGTCTTCACCCCCTTCCTGACGATGATCGTCTCCGTCCCCGTCTCCCTCTGCGCATTGGCCCCTCTTGGTTCTTGGCTCGGTAACGGATTTGCGGCGTTCTTTGAGCTCGTCGGTTCCCAGGGCGGAGTGGTTGCTATTGTTGGTGCGGGACTACTTGCTGCCCTTTGGGTCCCCCTGGTTATTTCTGGTATGCACGTTGCCGTTATCATGATCGCGATTGCCAACTTCATGCTCACGGGTGTGGACGGGTTCATTCTTCCGGCTACGACTGTCTCTCTTTGGGCTGTCTACGGATGCGAGGTTGCGTCATGGATTAAGATCCGTAATAAAGAGGAGAAAAGCCTCTGCTTGGGCTATGTGATTGCCAATATGATTGGAGGCGTTGGCGAGCCCTTTATTTACGGCATGCTGTTCCGTTATCGCAGGCTTTTCCCCTGCGATATGGCCGGAGCGTTTGTGGCTGGTGCCGTTGCCATGGCCCTGGGCGTTAACGTTTATGTTGCGGGGGCTGCCTCAAATGTTCTGAACGTTTTAGCTTTTGTGGGCGGAGATATGCAAAATCTTATCAACATGGCGATTGCCGCAGCTGCGGGCTTTATTGTTTCATTTGCTCTCACGTTCTTTATGGGCTTCACCGAGGACGAACTTGAGAACGGTCCGGTGTCTGAGCGCTAGTCTGGGGCCTGGTCGCAAAGAGCCGGTTTGGCTAACCGCAATGGGGGGACGCTTCGTGTCCGCGGGGCGTCCTTTTCAATCGAGAAAGGAAATAGGCATGTTCATCAGCGAGGTAATCGAGGCTGTGAAAGGTTACTGCGGCAACGACGATGCGTTTACTTATAAACCCATCGAAGCCTCCTCTACCCGCGACCAGGTGCTCTACGGCAACGTTGACCAGGAGTGCACGGGCATCGTTACCTGCATTTGGGCTACCGCGAACGTGATTCGCCGGGCCCAAGAGCTTGGGGCCAGCCTGATCATCGCGCATGAGGCTCTCTTTTGGAACCACGGGGACCATCAGGATGTCATTGCCGGCAACAGGACTTTTGAGGCCAAGCGTGCGCTTCTTGACAAGTGGGGCGGTGCCGTATGGCGTTGCCATGACTACATCCATGCCGGTGTGCCCTTGGAGGCTGACGGCTCTATGGTCGATGGAATCTTTTACGGGTTTGCTTGGAAGATGGGTTGGCTTGACTACCGACTGGGCGGGGACTGTATGGAGTATCGTATCCCCGCTACCACGGGTCGCGGACTTGCGCGGGAGCTTGTCGCTAAACTCGGTCTTAACGGCACGCGTTTGGTGGGGGATGGCGGTGCGCGTGTTGAGCGTGTACAGATTCCGATGCATATTTTCGGCCGTGACGAGCGTGAGATCGCGCATATCGATAACGAGGAGATTGACTGCATCCTCGCCATGGAGTTTATCGATTTCACGGTGAGCGAGTATATCCGTGATGCCGGAATGCTCAACCAGGGTAAATGCGCCATCCATATGGGGCATTTTAATGGAGAGGAACCGGGTATGGAGTACATGGCCGCCTGGGTGCCGGATGCGCTTGGCGAGGCGGGCGCTTGCATTCCGGTGACGTTTGCGGCCATGGGGGACACGTATCAGTATGTACTTGCCAGCTAGCTGGTGCGTTGGCGAGCGTGGACGTCGGCTTTTGTCTGCATCCCCGCGCTAATCGCACAATCCGTGCTGCCCGTATCGCCGGTCGAGTGCTCCCGGTGACACGGGCAACTCGCTACGCCACGCAGTGGCGGATGAAACGCTGGAAGCGGTCAATCGTCTGAGGGATCCAAAAATACGGACCGCCGTGGTCGGCATCCTTTGTCAGAACGAGTTTCACCTCACGTCCAATGGCCCACAGATGCTCATAGAGCTCGGCTGAGAGCTTGCAGTTGGCGGTGCGATTCTTGATTCCGTGCGCGATGAGCACCGGAGGCATGGGCGCATCGCGGGTGTTGTTGGGCGCGACACGGCGGCAGACGAGTTCATGCCCAGCGGCGCTTTGGGTCTCGGCACCTTCGACCGTACAGGTGAACTCGGGAAGTTCAACAGCCACCATCAACTCATCAGGGGGACCCGTTGTCTTTGATGCAATAGCGTGATGCTAAACTGGTTTTATGATTGCGAGGTGGTTTACGTGATGTACCCGTATATGACATTCGAAGATGGCACCGAGGTCATTCATTCTGACCTGATTACAGATGGCGATATCGAAAAGGTTATCGTGCATTTTGAACGACCGACGGCAGGGGGCTTCGACTCTGCTCGTTGCGAGTTGCCTTCTTACAATTGGACTATGTGGGAGGGGCGTTTTACCGACGAGGAGAAGCGAGGATTTGAGACTTTTCTGAGCAATAACGCCCATCTACTGTATCGCTACGCCGCAAACGGAGGAGCTAAAGTTGCCTAGCCTTTTTCTTATTGGCGGCTATAGGGTCTTCTTTTGGTCCAACGAAGCGGGCGAGCCAATCCATGTCCATGTTTGCAAGGGAGCGCCTTCAGATAACTCGGCCAAAATCTGGCTGACTCGCAGGGGAGGTTGCATTGTCGCTAATAACAAAGCGAAGATTCCCCGGAGCACGCTTGACGACCTCTGTGAAATTATCGCCGCTCAGCATGAATTGATTTGCTCTAAATGGAAGGCATTTTTCCTTGTGGACGAGATCTCGTTCTACTGCTAAACGCCATTCTGACTTCTCTTTTCAATTTTTATCATGAGTCTGCCCCACCAGCGCTGATTGAACTTGACAGTACAATGGAGGCGGACTTTATCGCCGCCGCTCGTTGCGGCTAAACGGATGTGTTGGAGCTCGCATGAACGATTTTCTAAACGGTCAAGTTAAGAACGATGGCTTTTTGCGTGTGGCGGCGGCGTCGCCGCGGATTCGCGTGGCCGATGTCGAGGGCAATGCCGAGGTTGCGCTGACGGCTGTTCGTGAGGCTGCCGAGCGCGGCGTTCGCGCGTTGGTACTGCCCGAGCTCAACCTGTGCGGCTATACCGCGGCCGACCTGTTCCATAACCGCACGCTGCTGCATGCCTGCGAGGCGGCGCTCGTGCGCATTCTCGATGAAACCCGTGAGTTGCCGGTCGTCTTTACCATCGGTCTTCCCGTTGCAGTTGCCGAGAATATCTACAACTGCGCCGCCGTGTGCTGCGCGGGCGAGCTTTTGGGCCTCACGGCCAAGAAGTATCTGCCCAACTATGGCGAGTTCTATGAGCGCCGTTGGTTTGCTCCGGCGCCTGCGGATCCCGTGTGGGTTGAATTTGCCGGTCAGGGTCCGGTCCCGCTGGGTTCGGGGCTTGTCTACCGTTGCTGTGATGAAGGCGCCGAGGACCTGGTGCTGGGCGTTGAAGTCTGTGAGGACCTGTGGGTGCCGGCACCCCCTTCGACCGAGATGGCGCTTGCCGGTGCGACGGTGATTCTCAACCCGTCGGCCTCGGACGAGATTATCGGCAAGGCGGATTACCGCCGCAGCCTCATCTCCAACCAGAGTGCGCGCCTGTACTGCGCCTATGCCTACGCGGATGCGAGTGAGGGCGAATCTACGACCGACATGGTCTTTGCGGGCGAGAACCTTATCTACGAGAACGGCTCCAAGCTTGCCGCGACCGGGCTTCTCACCTGCGATATGGCGGTCGCCGATGTCGATCTTGACCGCTTGGTTGCCGAGCGCCGTCGCTCGACGACGTGGACGCGCGCCGACGATGCGCCGGAGGCCACGACCGTTGAGTTTTCGTTTGAGGGCGTGTTGGCCGAAGAACCTGTCCTGCGCGATGCCTGCGATATCGACCGCGTTTTCCCGCGCGCGCCCTTTGTGCCGGCCGATCATGGCGACCTGGCCGAGCGCTGCGAGACCATCCTCGACCTGCAGACCGCGGGCCTCAAGACACGCCTTGCCCACACGGGCACCAAGGCGGCTGTTATCGGTCTTTCGGGCGGCTTGGACTCCACGCTGGCGCTGCTTGTGACTGTGCGTGCTTTCGATGCACTGGGGCTGCCGCGCACGGGTATCACGGCGGTCTCCATGCCCGGCTTTGGCACGACGCACCGCACCAAGTCCAATGCCGAGTCGCTCGCCCGCGACCTGGGTGTCTCCTTTCGCGAGGTTTCGATTCACGCGGCCGTGGAGCAGCACTTTAGGGACATTGAGCACGATCCGGCCGTGCAGGACGTGACCTACGAGAACAGCCAGGCCCGCGAGCGTACGCAGATCCTGATGGACCTGGCCAACCAGGCCGGCGGCTTTGTCATCGGCACCGGCGACCTGTCGGAGCTGGCGCTCGGCTGGGCTACGTACAACGGCGACCATATGAGCATGTACGCCGTCAACTCGAGCGTCCCCAAGACGCTCGTGCGCCATCTGGTGCGCTATGCGGCCGATGTCTTTGGCGGGCGCATCGCCAAGGTGCTGCTCGATATCCTCGATACGCCGGTGTCTCCCGAACTTCTGCCGCCCACGGGCGACGGCGAGATTGCGCAGAAGACTGAGGATTTGGTGGGTCCGTACGAGCTGCACGACTACTTCCTTTACTACCTGCTGCGTTTTGGCTTTGAGCCCGGCAAGATCTACCGCATGGCGCTCAAGAGCTTTGAGGGTGTCTACGATGCCAAGACCGTCCACACGTGGCTGCGTACGTTCTACCGCCGCTTCTTTGCTCAGCAGTTTAAGCGCAGCTGCCTGCCCGACGGTCCCAAGGTGGGCTCGGTGACGCTCAGCCCGCGCGGCGATTGGCGCATGCCGAGCGACGCCAGCTCGCGCCTGTGGCTCGCGCAGATCGACACACTCAATCCGATTGACTAAGGTTGGCTAAATTGAACCAATATAGGGGTTGCAAGCGGTACACTTTTGCAATCTGATGGCCCGTATCGCGCGGCGCTCTTGTCGGAGCGCCGCGTTTTTTATATCGAAAGGTGGCACCATGCAGGCATCGCAGCGTCTCGGCCGCTTTGGCGCGGAGGTATTTGCCTCGCTCAACAACAAGCTTCTCGCGCTGAAGGCTCAGGGCAAGACCATTTACAACATGAGCGTGGGGACGCCCGACTTTAAGCCGTACGACCACGTTGTCGAGGCGCTCACGCAGGCGGCCCAGGACCCCGAGATGTGGAAGTACGCCCTGCGCGACCTGCCCGAGCTTAAGCAGGCCGTGTGCGATTACTACGAGCGCCGCTTTGGCGTTTCGGGCATTACGCCGTCCATGGTGCAGTCGTGCAACGGCACGCAGGAGGGCGTGGGCCATTTGGGTCTGGCCCTGCTCGATCCGGGCGACACCATCTTGGTGCCCGATCCGTGCTACCCGGTCTTTGAGGCGGGCGCCAAGATCGCCGATGCCAAGCTCGAGTACTATCCGTTGGTCGCCGAGCATAATTACCTGCCCTATGTGGCGGGCATCGATCCCGAGGTGGCCGATCGCGCCAAGTACATGATCGTGTCGCTGCCCGCCAACCCGGTGGGCTCGGTGGGCACGCCCGAGGTCTACGAGGAGATTATCGCTTTCGCCCGTGAGCACGACCTGCTCATCGTCCATGACAACGCGTATTCCGATATCGTGTTTGACGGCGAGCCGGGCGGAAGCTTTTTGCAGTATCCCGGCGCGCTCGAGGTGGGCGTGGAGTTCTTCTCGCTCTCCAAGTCGTTTAACGTCACCGGTGCGCGTATCGGCTTTTTGGTCGGCCGCGAGGACGTGGTCTCTGCCTTTGCCAAGCTGCGCGGCCAGATCGACTTTGGTATGTTCTTCCCGATCCAGAAGGCTGCTATCGCCTGCCTGAACGGCCCGCGCGATGAGGTCGAGGCGCAGCGTCTGAAGTACCAGGAGCGTCGCGATGCCCTGTGCGACGGTCTTGAGGGACTGGGCTGGGAGCGTCCCAACGCGCATGGCTCTATGTTTGTGTGGGCCAAGCTTCCCGGTGGCCGTACCGATTCCATGGCGTTTTGCGAGGAGCTCATGGAGAAGGCCGGCGTTGTGGTGACGCCGGGTGCGAGCTTTGGGCCTTCGGGCGAGGGGCACGTGCGCATGGCGCTGGTTTTGCCACCCGATCAGATCGCTCTGGCCGTCGAGGCTATTCGCGAGGCGGGTCTGTATTAAAAAGACATTTAGACGCGTCAATAGTTCGAAACCGATTTCGGGCAGTTATCTTACGAATTCTGCAAACAATTTCGGTAAACGGTCGATTTTTGGCTGCGAATAGGCGCATAATCAAAGTCCCGATTGGCTATATTGGGATTACGGCAAGCCGCTTGGGTCGTTCCCGGGCGGCTTGTTTGTGGAGAGAGATGGGAGAAAGTAATGGTTAACGAGAAGAAGGTCGCTATTGTCGGCTGTGGTTTCGTCGGTTCGTCTTCGGCGTTCGCGCTGATGCAGAGCGGTCTGTTCTCCGAGATGGTCCTCATCGACGTGGACAAGAACCGCGCCGAGGGTGAGGCCCTGGATATCGCGCACGGCATGACGTTTGCCGAGCCCATGAAGATCTATGCCGGCGATTATTCCGATGTCGCCGACGCCGCTATGATCGTCGTCACCGCTGGCGCTGCCCAGAAGCCCGGCGAGACCCGCCTGGACTTGGTCAACAAGAACGTCAACATCTTCAAGTCCATTATTCCCGAGATTAAGAAGTCTGGCTTCGACGGCATTCTGCTCATCGTCTCCAACCCGGTCGATGTTCTGACCTATGCCGCCATCAAGATGTCCGGCCTGCCCGAGGGCCATGTCATCGGCTCCGGCACCGTGCTCGACACCGGTCGTCTGCAGCAGATGCTCGGCGCCCACGTCGAGGTCGATCCGCGCGACGTTCAGGCCTACGTCATGGGTGAGCACGGCGACTCCGAGTTCGTCGCTTGGTCCAGCGCTCAGGTTGCCGGCGTTCCGCTGAACACCTTCTGCGAGCTTCACGGCCATCTGGAGCATGAGGCTGCCGAGAAGCGCATCGCTGAGGACGTCAAGAACTCCGCCTACACCATCATCGAGAAGAAGCACGCCACCTACTACGGCGTCGCTATGGCCGTTAAGCGCATCTGCACTGCCGTCATGCGCGATGAACAGACCGTTCTGCCCGTTTCCTCGCTCATGGTGGGCGAGTACGGCCTGTCTGATCTTGCCATCTCCATGCCGACCGTCGTTGGCCGCGACGGCGTTGTCTGCCGCGTCCCCGTGCCGCTGGACGATGACGAGCAGCACGAGCTTACCGCCTCCGCCAAGGCCCTCAAGGACATCATCGACAGCGTCGACTTCTCCTGCTAAATCCAGCTCTTTTGGGCAACAGGCTACAATGAAAGGCGTCCGGTCCACACGGTCCGGGCGCCTTTTTGGTGCAAAGTAACCCTACCCCAATGCGCCATAGTTGATGGGAGAGTCATGTCGGATTCACCTAACTTTTTGACCTATGTCCAGACGGCGTTTGATCCGTTTAAGGAACGGTCGTTCTGCGCGGTGGATAGCCTGGTCTTTGCGTGGCTGTCCTATTTGCGTTTGCCGGGTGATATGGCGGAGCTGACGAACTGGCAGGGCCTTGACGTACGCGAGCTGCTTCGTGCCGAGTGCTACCGGGACATGATTGGCGACCTGTGGGATCCAGAGGGGAGCAGGGCCTTGTTGGAGGCCGTGGCAGCAAGCCCTCGCTATCGCGGCGTGCACGTTTGCGGCTATCGTACCGTGAGTGATGCCGAGACGACGGAGCAGTTTGCGGCTATGACGTTCCGATTTCCGGCGGGGTTTAGCTATCTTTCCTTCCGGGGGACCGACAGTACGATTGTGGGCTGGAAAGAGGACTTTAACATGGCGTTCCGGTGTCCTGTGCCGGCCCAGGAATCCGCGGCGCGTTATGTGGACGAGGCGGCGGATGCGATTGACGGGCCGCTTTTGTGCGGAGGTCATTCCAAGGGTGGAAACCTTGCGGTGTACGGTGCGGCGATGTGCTCCGATGTCGCCCGTGAGCGAATCGAACGGGTGTATTCCCATGATGGTCCTGGCTTCGTCGAGGAGTTTCTGAACGGCAACGCCTTTGCCGATCTTTCCGGTCGAATCGACAAGACGCTACCTCGGTCGTCGATCTTTGGCATGATGTTTGAGACACAGGAGGACTATGCCATCGTTGAGAGCACCGAGTTCAGCCTGCTGCAGCACAATCCCTTTAGCTGGGTGGTTGATGGTCGCGACTTCGTGTACTGTGAGCGCCTGTCCGCCGGTGCTCGATACGTTGATGGCTCCATTCGCGAGATGCTGCTTGCAGTGTCGCCTAACGAGCGCGAGCGTTTTGTGGATGCATTGTTCTCCGTGTTTGAGGCTACGGGTGCTGAACGGTTTGCGGATATCGCTGGGAATCTGCGCGAGAGCCTGCCCGTGATGCTCCAGGCTGCGCAAGGTTTCGACAAGGATACACGACGCTTTGTCTCGCAGACCATCGTGGCAATCCTTAAATGCGCACTGCTGCCTAAACGACCCCAGATCGACATGCCCGCTGCCGGCAAGAGTTTGGCAGAACAGCTCGAGGCTTGGCAGTCCGAGCTCCTGCGCTAACCATTGGTGCAAAGCAACCTGTCCCCGATGCATCAAGCTTCGATGCGCCTGGGGCGGGCCCGACCGCTATACTGGTTCGTGCCGAAATCGATCTAGAACGGAATGCCGTATATGAAAATCAATCACGCGATTCTGCATATCCTGGACTTTGACTCTGCCGTCAACGTCATGAGCCAGCGCGAGCTCGATATCGAGAGCCGTACCGTGCGCAACTTTGTGACCACGCATCTGCGCCGCGCACGAACCTCGGCCGACAATAAGCGCGCCACGTTTGCCGAGAACTCTGCGTTTGGCGGCGAGCTCAAGGGCTATTTCTTTGGCGAGCGCGAGTTCGTAGACCTGTCGCAGCAGATTGCGGAGTTCATTTCCTCCGAGCTTACCAAGGCCGAAAAAGCCGAGTCCACCGATGTGCTCGTGGCCGACTTTGACGACGACGAGGATGCCCGCTGGTTTGCCGTGATGCTGCTGGGCTCCAAGCAGGCTTTTATGCACGAGGTGGGCCGCGAGGAGGGGGAGGTGCGCAACGACATCGCGCGCCACTACGCTATTCTGCCAAACCCCTCGCAAAAGGTGCCAAGCTATGCCATCGTGCGCGCGAGCACCATGGAGATCGGCTATGTGGACAAGAAGCGCAAGATTGCCGGCGAAGACCGTATGCTCATTCCCGACGGTCTGCTGCAGTGCGATACGGGCGTGTCGGGCAAGGAGGTCATCGACACCGTGACGCGCGTGGTCGAGGAAGTCGCCGAGGAACACGGCGCCAACACTGCTGTGGCGCTTGCTAAGGTCAAGGCTGCCGTGGCTGAAAAGGTCGAGGATGACGAGGAATTGCCGCCTTGGGATATCGTCGACGAGGTCTTTGAGGATGAGCCGGTTATCAAGGAAAGTGTACGCGCGGCACTGACCGAGGAGAAGGTTCCCGAGCGCGTTCCCGTGGAGCGCAAGCAGGTCGAGCGTGCGGCAGTGCGCAACCACAAGATTCGTACCGATACGGGCATCGAGATCAGTTTTCCGGCCGAGATGGGCTCGAACTCCGAGTACATCGAGTTCGTCAACGAACCCAACGGCCTCATCTCCATCGAGCTCAAGAATATCGGGTCAATTGAGAATCGATAAACTGCGCTTGGACGCTGCAAAAAATAAAGGCCGAAGCCTCGGATGAGGGCTTCGGCCTTTTTACTTGGGGCTTAATTACGCTACTGGTTGAGCATAAGTCAGCGAAAACGCCCCAGAGCGAGCAAGGTGACGTGAAAGAGGAGGGCATTGACCTTTTGGTCATGCCCGACGATTGAACGTCAGATTGCCGCTCTGGGGCGTTTGCAGCGTCGAGCCGTTACGCGGGTTGGTAAACCCGCGTAACCCTACAGCTGGCGCAGACCTTCCTCGAGGCCGGTCTTGCTGTCGGTCTTCTCGTCGCGCATCTTGATGACGCGGGCGGGGACACCGGCCACGACGGCGCCGGCGGGGACGTCCTCGACGCACACGGCGCCGGCGGCGACAACAGCGCCCTTGCCCACGCGCACGCCTTCCAGGACCACGGCGTTTGCGCCGATCATGACATCGTCCTCGATGATGACGGGCGTGGCGCTGGCGGGCTCCACAACGCCTGCCAGCACGGTGCCGGCGCCGATATGGCAGTTCTTGCCCACGGTGGCGCGGCCGCCCAGCACGGCGCCCATATCGATCATGGAACCCTCGCCGATAACGGAGCCGATGTTGATGATGGCACCCATCATGATGACGGCACGGTCGCCGATCTCGACGCGGTCGCGGATGATCGCGCCCGGCTCGATGCGGGCGTTGATGCCCTTAAGGTCGAGCATGGGCACGGCGGAGTTGCGGCAGTCGTTCTCTACGTCGTAGTAGTCGATAGAGTCGGCGTTGGCGTCGAGGATTGCCCTGAGCTCATCCCAGTCGCCAAAGACGGTCTTGCCGCGCCGCCCGCCGTAGACATGCGCGTCGCCCCAGGCAACCTTCATGCCGGGCTTCTCGCGCACGTACAGCTTGACGGGCGTCTTTTTGGGCGCGGTGGCGATGTAGTTGATAATCTCCTGTGCGTCCATCTCGGCTGCGTTGCTCATATGCTGTCTCTCCTTTGAGGGGGTATGGTTGATAACTAGTTAGGCGAACATGACCTGGTCGAAGGTGTAGAAGCCGGGTTCGCGGGTGATGAGCTTCTGCGCGGCTGCCAAGGCACCGTTGACGAAGATCTGACGGCTCGTGGCGCGGTGGGTGAGCGTGACCTCCTCGTCCTGGCCAAAGAAACTCACCTCGTGCACGCCGGCGACGGTGCCGCCGCGCAGCGAGTGCATGCCGATCTCCTTGGGGTCACGCGCGCCGCACATGCCCTCGCGGCCATAGACGGGGTGGTAGCCTGCCTCGGGCTCGGCCTCGACTACGGCGTCGAGCAGCAGCTTTGCGGTGCCGCTGGGGGCGTCGACCTTTTGGTTGTGGTGAGTCTCGACAATCTCGCAGTCAAAGCCGGGCAGCTCACGCGTGGCCTGGGCCACTAGATGACGCAGGGCTGCGATGCCGATGGAGTAATTGCCGGAGTGCATGACGCGGGCGTTCTGGCCCAGCTCACGCAGGCGGTCCATCTGCTCGGGAGTGTAGCCTGTGGTGCCCGAGACCAACGCCGCGCCCGTGCGCTCGACATAGGCGACGACGGCGTCAAAGGTCACGACGTTCGAGAAGTCGATGATGACGTCGGCTGCCGGTGCGTTCTTGAGCTCGCCCAAATCGAAGCCAATCTGGGCCACAATGTCGAAAACGGGCTGTCCGGCGGTATCGACAATACCCTCGGCGGTAGTGCGGATGAGCGAGCCCATGCGGCCCGTTCCCATAATGACGGTCTTAATCAAGCAGACCAGCTCCCTTCAGAGCATCGGTAAGTGCGGCTTGCGTGTCGTCTGCCATGGGGCACAGCGGCATGCGGTAGTTTGCCTCGATCATGCCCATCTGGGCGAGCGCTTCCTTAACGGGGATGGGGTTGACCTCGCTAAAGAGGGCGTTGATGAGCGGTTGTGCGGCAATCTGGATATCGCGGGCGCGCGCTACGTCGCCGTCCAGATAAGCGCGGCACATGTCGTGCACGAGCTGCGGCTGTACGTCGGCCCACACGCTGATGGTACCCGAAGCGCCTAGGCTCATGAGCGGCACGGTGAGTGCATCCTCGCCCGAGTACATGCGGAAGTCGTCGGACAGCAGGTGGGCGATCTTGGCCGCGTAGGCGACGTTGCCCGAGGCCTCCTTGATGCCGATGATGTTGGGGTGCGCGGCCAAGCGCTCTACGTTGCGCTCGCTGATACCGCAGCCACAGCGGCCGGGGATGTTGTACAGGATGCAGGGGATGTCCACGGCATCGGCGACGGTCTTAAAGTGCTGGTAGATGCCCTCTTCGTTAGACTTGTTGTAGTAGGGGGTAATGAGCAGCAGGCCGTCGGCGCCCAGGCCTTGGAAAGTGAGCGACTTGGTGAGCATGGTTTGCGTGGAGTTGGAGCCCGAGCCGGCGATGACGGGGACGCGTCCTGCAACATGCTTGACAACGGCGGCGACGACGGAGTTGTCTTCGTCATCGGTCATCGTGGCGCTCTCTCCGGTGGTGCCCAGGGTGAGGATGGCGTCAGTGCCATTTTGCAGGTGGAAATCGATAAGGCGCTCAAGCGCGTCAAAGTCGACACTGCCGTCCTTTTTAAACGGCGTGACAAGGGCGACGATTGAGCCCTCGAGATTGCGGATATCCATGTTCTTCTCCTTCGCTTCCGCGATCTGGACGCGTTTGTTCCATTGGGCGGTGACTGCTAGGCGCTCGTCCTGAGCGCGACGGCGGGCGGCATCGGCGCGCGATTTGGCCAGCAGCTCGCGGCCGCACGGCAGCACGTCGAGCGTGGCAAAGTAATCGCCCGGGCGCTCGGCGCGGCGGATGAGGTCTGCCGAGCCATCGGGGCGCAGCAGGACCTCGGCGGAGCGCAGACGGCCGTTGTAGTTGTAGCCCATGGAGTAGCCATGCGCGCCGGTGTCGTGAATCACGAGCAGGTCGCCCATGTCGATATGCGGCAGCTCGCGGTCGATGGCGAACTTATCGTTGTTCTCGCACAGATTGCCCGTGATGTCGTAGGTGTCCGTAGCGGGCGCTGTGGTCTTGTCGTCACCACCCGGCTGGCCCATCACCGTAATGTGGTGGTAGGCGCCATACATGGCGGGACGAATAAGGTCAACGGCACTGGCGTCCACGCCGATATAGTCCTTGTAGATCTGCTTCTCATGGATGGTCTTGGTGACCAGGCACCCATAGGGGCCCATCATAAAGCGGCCCATCTCGGTACAGATTGCCACATCGCCCATGCCGGCGGGAACCAGAATCTCGTCGTAGGCCGTGTGCACCCCTTCACCGATGGCGTGGATGTCGTTGGCCTGCTGCTCGGGCAGGTAGGGGATACCGACGCCGCCGGATAGGTTGATGAAGGCGACGTGTGCGCCGGTCTCGCGCTCCAGGCGCACGGCAAGCTCAAAGAGGATGCGCGCGAGCTTGGGGTAGTAGTCGTTGGTGACGGTGTTGCTGGCAAGGAATGCGTGGATGCCAAAGCGCTCGGCGCCCTTGGCCTTGAGCGTGCGGAAGGCCTCGAAGAGCTGCTCGGTGGTCATGCCGTACTTGGAGTCGCCCGGATTGTCCATGATGCCGTTGGAGAGCTGGAACAGGCCGCCTGGATTAAAGCGGCAACTGACCGTCTTGGGGATTGGCCCCGCAACGTGCTCAAAGAACTCGATGTGGCTGATGTCGTCAAAGTTGACGATGGCACCCAGTTTGTCGGCGAGCTCAAAGTCGGCAGCCGGCGTATCGTTGGACGAGAACATGATGTCGTGTCCCGTGATACCCAGCGAGCGGGCGATCATGAGCTCGGTATAGCTCGAGCAATCGCAGCCGCAGCCGTATTCGTTGAGAATGGAGATGAGCGCCGGGTTGGGGTTGGCCTTGACGGCAAAGTATTCCTTAAAGCCCGGGTTCCATGCAAAGGCGTCGCGCACCTCTTGCATGTTGCGGCGGATGCCCGCCTCGTCGTATAGATGAAACGGCGTGGGGAACTGCTCGACGATATGCTCGAGCGTCTCCTTGTCCACAAACGGCTGCTTGGCCGCATATGCCTCGTTGGGGGTCAATGCCATGTCCCGTAAACCTCGCTATCCAGACGGCGCCATCTGCGCATCGAATCCGCATAGCGTGGACCCAATGTCCGGATAGCGCTCCCGCATTGCTGCAGACAGTCCTGTGGGTGTTTCCCACAGGCCCACCAGGTTGTTCGTGCCCGAAAAACCCAGTTCGGCGGGTTTCGCCTCCCCACGGGGTCAAAGCCTGCCGGCTCGCCCGCGGTTCTTCGTGCCCGCGCCTCTATCAAGTGGTAACGACCCTACCACGTTGCACTTTACCAAACAAGAGTATTCGTATATAACGTTTAAAAAATGCAGGGATATGCTGGAAATAAGGGTGCGGCAATCTTGCGGCACAATAAGATGGTAACTGGCGCGCGCCTATGAAAGGAATCCCTATGACCGAGCTCCAAGAACTCCGTCGTTATCGTCGCGACTTGCACCGCATTCCGGAGCTCGACTTCGATCTTCCGCAGACTATCGCCTATATTGAAGGCGTGCTCGCTCCGCTCGCCTGCGAGGTGACCCATCCGTGCCCCAGCTGCGTCTGCGCTTTCTTCGATGCCGGCACGGGCGCCGCGCATGCCACGGCGATTCGCGCCGACATGGACGCTCTGCCCATCGCGGAGGCAACGGGCGCGGCCTTTGCCTCGACGCATCCCGCTAAGATGCATGCGTGCGGTCACGACGGTCACATGGCCATGGTGCTTGCCGCCGCGACTTATGTTGATCGCACGATTCGTGAGCAGCCGGGTGCCATCAAGCGCAACGTGCTCTTTGTGTTTCAGCCGGCCGAGGAAACGACCGGTGGCGCCAAGACGGTGTGTGAGAGCGGCGTATTCGAGCGCTACGGGGCGGATCGCATCTTCGGCTTCCACGTATGGCCCGATTTGCCCGCCGGCACGTTGGCGAGCTGTTCCGGTCCGCTGCTGGCGCGTTCGAGCGAGACTCATGTCCATATTCACGGAACGAGTATCCATATCGCTAAGACCTATGGCGTTCCAGTCGAGGAGTCGCACGATGCGGCGCTGGCGGCTGCTAAGTTCTTGGTTGCCGAGCGCGAACTGATGGATGAGCTGGGTGCCGATGGGCCCTGCATTGGCAAGTTTGGCCTGCTGCAGGCTGGCACCGTTTGCAACGCGGTGGCGGGGGAGGCCCATGTTGCCGGCAGCCTACGTGTGTTTACGGACGACATGTTCGAACGTGCGCGCGAGGGTGTACGCCGTGTGCTCGACGAGGCATGCACCGCAACGGGCTGCACGTATAATCTCGACTTTGCCGAGGGCTATCCACCGGTCGATAACGACCCCGAGCTGTTTGCCCGAATCGCGCCCGCTCTGCCCGAATTGCAGCTCGTGGACGAGCCGCTGCTAATCGCCGAGGATTTCGCGTTCTATCAGCGCCATCTGCCGGGCGTGTTCTTCTTGCTGGGCGCGGGCGTGCCAGAGGGACAAGAAAACCCGATCGACGCTGATGGCTGCCCAGCCTATGCCACAAGCGCTCTGCATACCGATAGCATGCTCTTCGACGAGGAAATCCTACTCAAGGGCCTCGATGTCTACAAACGATTGCTTGGCTTGGAGTGACGATGGAACGACGCCGACAGTCTTCCGTATATAGCCCGGGTGGATGCGGGTGTGGCTTGCTACTGCTTCCGGTTATTGCTGTGAGCATTGGCGTTATGTTTGCGCTTGCCGGGTTGGCGGCAGCGGCACTCGTGTTGCTGATCGTGGCCATTGGCGTGACGATTTGGCTCTGCCGCAATCGCGAGCAACGCCATGCCTGCGGTAAAACCAATGTCGGCTGGGTCGTCTTCCTGATCATTGCGTACCTGCTGAGTGTCAGCTACCTTGTTTTCTTTGTCCTGTTGATGATCAGTGCTTTTACCGGGGAATCCGTCACGGTGGGTTGATCACTGCTGGCAGACGGTCGCGCAAAGTGCGTTTGCTCGGCGTTTGGATAACTGCATTGGCCGTTTACCGCAACCTTAGCTCTCAGCTAATGAATTCAAGTTCAATCCATCCTACGATGTGCTGTGTGCCGGCACGGTAGCCGGATCGTAGGAAGGATGAATAATGGCAAAAGAGGGAAAGAAGCCGATCGGCAAGATTGTCCTAGGCATCATCGTGGTGCTGGTTATTGTCGGTGCCGTGGGCTCTATGGGCGGCAACTCAACCGATTCGTCTGCGAGCGATTCGGCAAAACCTGCCGAGACGGCACAGCAGGCTGAGGAGCAAAAAGAACCGCAAGAACCGTATACCATTGCCGACGAGGCTGAAGACACCTCCAGTCAGTTTGCCTATAAGATCACGGGCACGCTTACCAATAACACGGACAAGGAAAAGAGCTACATTCAGATTGAATATGTTCTGTATGATGCCGATGGCAACCAGGTTGGAACGGCTCTTGCAAACACCAATCATCTGAAGGCGGGCGGCTCCTGGAAGTTCGAGGCGCTGGGTACGGTGTCTCCCGACCAGGTTGCTAGCTGGGAGCGTTCGGACGTAAGCGGTTTCTAGCATGTTGCATGCACTGGGGGAGGTGAAGTCGTATGCCCGATAAAAAGCTGACCGAGGAGCTGCTCAATGAGCTTCTCGATGCGCCGAACATCGATGGCTATATCAGGGAGCACGACTTTGCCGCCCCGTCGTTTTCGGACTACCTGAAGCAGCTGCTGCAGGAAAAGGGCTTGGAGCGCTCGCGCGTGGTTCGTATGGCCGATCTCAATGAGACCTTTGGCTATCAGATCTTTACCGGTGCGCGTCATCCGAGCCGCAATAAGGTGCTGCAGATTGCCTTTGCGATGGCGCTGACGCTCAAAGAGACTAACCGTGCGCTGACGGCTGCCGGGGTAAGCGTCCTTAACTGCAAGGACCGTCGCGATGCGATCATCATCTTCTGTATCGATCGCGGGTGCAGCCTCCAAAAGGTCAACGAGGAGCTGTATCGCTTTGGCGAGGAGACGGTGAGTTAGCGGCTGATATCTGAGCTGTCGGAGCTGCCGAACAACGATGCAAACGAACGGGGCGCGGATGCCATGGGGTGTCTGCGCCCTGCGCTATGATGGAGGCTATGGATACTCAGACCACAACATATTCCGATGACGAGCTGACCGCAGCGCTTGCCGAACATCTGGCGTCGCTCGATCGCGACGACAGCTATCGCGTGGAGCGTGTACTTAAGCGCTCGTCCGTTGAAGCAACCGAGCTCGTGTACTTTGAAGGAACCGGTGGTGGTTCGCTCGGCCCCTTTGTCCGTAAACGCATCGATGCCTCGGCTCAAATCGGCGGGGCATACGAGCGTCTGTTTGCCGCCCAGCGGGCAGGCAGGCGTTTTGAGCACCTGCCCAGAATCGTCGATTGTCGTCGTGTGGGCGACGAGCTCAACGTGGTTATGGAATACATCGAAGGGGAGACGTTCGGGGCGCTGGTGGACCGTCTGGGAGCCACCCCCGATTATGCGCGTGAATTGTATCCTGCCCTATGCGATGCCGTGGGCGAGCTCCACGCCGGTTTTGCAATGGCGGGGGAGACGTCGGCGCCGGTGATCCATCGCGACCTCAAGCCATCGAATATCATCGTGACAGGTGCGAGCCGTACGCTCGATGAGGGCCTGACGTTTTCATCGCTGGTGATTATCGACTTGGGGATCGCGCGCGTATGGCGCGATGGCGCCGATGCCGACACCGTCAAGTTTGGCACGCGACCCTATGCGCCGCCCGAGCAGTATGGGTTTGGGCAGACGAGTGTGCGCAGCGACGTCTACGCACTTGGCGCCCTGTTGTTCTTCTGCTTGACGGGAATCGACCCTAAACCAGGGCTCGACATGCGCGAGCAATGCGAGGCGCGTGGCATTCCCACTCCACTTGCCGATGTCATCTGCATGTCGATGGCGCTCGACCCGGCTAAGCGTTTTGCGAGTGCGGAAGCGTTGGGACGGGCTACGCGCGCGGCATACGATCTGAGTCGCCCCGTGCGGCCTCCTGCGCCTGCGCCTGTCCGTACTCCGGCCTCGGAGACGGTGTTGACGCTCCAAGGGCTCCAGAACCCCGCAGGGCTTCCTAGGCCTGCCGCCTCCGCTGCATGCGGTCTGCTCTCTCGCGTTCCGGAGTCTCTGGGGCGCATTTGGAATACGCTTGTCTGCTTCTCGCTACTTGTGTTCTTTGCCGGAAGTCACTTTGCCGTCTTTCACCCCACGGGAGCAAACCAAGGCTACCCGACGTGGCTTCTCATAATCGAGTATTTTTTCTTTGTCGATGGCCTTATGGTGCTTATGCATTTTGCGCTGCTCGATAAGCGCCGTCTTCGTCGGCGATTCGTACTGCTCGACAGCTATCGCGGCAAGAAACTCGCGAAACTCTGGCTCAAGGCATTGGGTGTGCTGCTCCTATGCATGATCGTCATAGTCGCGGTTGCCAATGCGACCGGCGTCGTCGATACCTCCGCTACCTAAAAGAAAGGCTCTGTTAGACCAAGGTTGACATAAAAACGATGTCACCGCGAGGCGGTACC
>OGZI01001521.1_pt1 | contig 22756 bp, 17 predicted proteins | sample 1576711 | NCBI WGS metagenome assembly OGZI01 (sample SAMEA3541482, study PRJEB24748) | human gut metagenome | biome: human gut; feature: human-associated habitat; material: faeces | place: China | collected 2012
AAACCGATATAACAATTGATACCGCCGAAACAATCACGGCTTCTTTTCCTGCTATCCCTTTAATAGTATCCGGAAAACGCTCATCGGACATCAACTGACGAAAATAAAACATAGGCAGGATACTGTCGAAAGCTGCTTCCGAATAAATATTACCTGCCAGGTCGCGACGCACACTTCCTTTTCCCTCTTCCTGTCCCATCTGTGCGAAATCGCCAATTACGAAACTGTACAGGGTAAAGGGAGTCTTCTCCGGCTTTACGACAAAGAAATTGTAACACCAGGGCAACTGCCAAAGAAGCAGAAAAGCGATGGTTACATATAATAATATAGTACTGAAACGTCTCATTACTCAATCTTTTAATTTTTAGTCTTTAATTTTTAATTGTTCCTAGTCCTGCTTTCCGGCCTTAAATCGTACGATAGAAAGCCACGAGAAAGAAGCTGTCAACAAAGTATAAACCACTAAATAAGGGAGGAACTTGTTATATGCTTCCGGTGTGGGCGACAGAAAGAAGATTCGGAGTAATAATACTGCGATAATGAGATTCAGAATACGACGTTTCCATGCCGGTTCGAGGCAGATCCATGCCACAAGCAGGTAGCCGGAAATCCCGGCAAGATACCACGTTAAAGCGGTGAGCAATATGTGGTTCTTCAGTTCATGGGCAAGTATTCCGTTCAGGTATACTTCCATCAACAGAAAATTGGAAGCGAAGCAGACAAATAGCAACACTAATCCCGAAAGTAGCATATTACCTGTCATCTTCAATTCCGGATAAGGCAGATGGAGAGTCAGTTTCAAACATTTGCGTTGCATCGGGGACAAATTGCACGATTGCCATCAGGATTCCGGCAATCAGAGGGATATATTGCAACATATCAATGAAGATGACATCTCGTTGCAGCATCACTTCCCACACATGAGCAGCCCCTTTCATTTCTACCACCCGGTTGATGCGGAGCATACAGTAGCCTGTAAAACCAAGTGTGGCGAGCACGGCAAGTAGAAAATACCACCGTGTCTTTATCCATTCTTTATAAAATATAGCGTACATGAGACTTCTAATTTACTTTTTAATCTTTAATTATTTTATTGAATCAGTATTTGCCGGTCAGACCGATGAAGGCATCTTCCAGATTCACATGTTCGCTATGCAGGTCCGTATAGGGTACTGACATGGATTTCAGTTTTGCTTCCGCCTCTGTGAGGGGGAGGAAGGAGAATGTTTCCAGTGTATTCCGTATCACGGAAGGATGATAGAAATCATCGGATGCGGGAAGTTCGTAGCCTTCGGGAATAGTGAAGGTATAGCGACGTCCTTTTTCTAGTAGTTCGGCAATTGGTTTCTGAATCAGTATCTTTCCGTAGTCCATGATGATGCAGTCGTCAACAAGCCGTTCCATGTCCTGAATGATATGCGAGGTCAGAAAGACGGTTTTTCCTTCTGAACGGGCATAGTCGCGGAGGTAGTCGACAAACAGGCGACGATAGCCGGGATCGAGTCCGAGAGAGAAATCATCCAGTACGAGAAGTTCCGGGTTCTGTGCGAGAATCAGTCCGAGGGCTACTTGTGAACGTTGTCCGCAGGACATGCGCGAGATACGTTGACCGGTGGCTACTTTCAATTTATTCATCAGTTCGTAGTAGGCTTCCTTTTTCCATTGACCGGGGTAGAAAACTGCGTAGAATTTCTCTATCTCGGTGATGGTCATGAATTGGTATTGCACATGACCTTCGATGAGCAGTCCGATATTGCGACGCAGAGCCGGTGCCATTGTCTGAATCTCCTGTCCGAAGATGCGACATTCTCCCGAACGGGGTTTCAGATAACCGCTCAAGATATTGATAGTGGTGGTCTTGCCCGTACCGTTCTTTCCCAACAGTCCCAGGATGCGTCCTTTGGGTACTGTGAAGCTAAGATTTTCGTAAATCAACCGTTTGCCGTAATAGTGCGTCAGGTTGTTACATTCGATAATATGTTCCATTTGATTTTATCTGTTATTCTATTCAAAAGAAGAAAAGGAAAAGAATGGGAATCAAGATTCCGACAATTAGTTCGATTCCTCCTCTGCCGATAATACCCTTATTTCCTTTCAGCATGATGATGCCGGAGAGAGTAATGATAATAAGAGCGATAGCGAAAATATCAGCAAAGTAAGTCCACCATTGTCCCGGGTTGTAATGTAAGCGGGACATTGCTCCGATAAGCGGACGGTGGGTGACGGATTCATATACCGCTTCCCCTGTCTTCACATCTACCAGGAGGTTGGAGCCGCCTTTCAGGAATACTTTCATTACGTCCGTTTTCGGGAAGTAATGTTTGGTATAGTTGCCGCTTTCTCCTAATGGTTCCAGGAGGGTGAGCACTTTCTCCTTATTCATTCCTGCTTTATCCGGTAGCTTTTCTGCTATCTTATACTCTTTCCGTGTGATGGAGAAGTTCGGGTTAATCGTGTCACGGTGATTCATTACAATTCCGGAAATGGCATATATCAATACCATTCCGGAAAAGAAAAATGATAGGTCACGGTGTATGAGTCGACTCCACTTACGGATGTTACTACTCCACTTCATACGAGTTAGCTTCCATGAAATAGAAAGATAAATACTCTTTTCCTGTTTCTGCCTTGCGGTCGGCTATTTTGGCACGGAAATCTGCAATGCGGGCTTCGGGACTGTTGGCTGTTTCGCCACGTGCTTTCTTTTCAGAGTCGCATCCGGCTTCACCGGTTCCGTGTTTCTCGGCAGCCTGTGCTTTGAGTTGTGCTTCCCAGTTCTGGAGGTAGGCTTCGTCAATGCGTTGTTCTTTCAGTGTTCCGGTAACACGAACGATAGAGTTTACACATTTAGGATCGAATGCTCCCAAGGTTCCTGCTTCTACACGGATCACTTGGGTATCGTCGCTACCCATCAGGAAGATTTTCTTTGCTCCATGTTTGCAGGTGTGTGTGCAGACGCCTTCAATGGTTACTTCTTGTCCTGCAAGGCTTTCGGCATTGGCAAGGAGAGAGTCGATTTCCAAAGCGGAAGATGCAGACTGTTCTGTAGTTGCTTCTGATGCGCTTTTCTGTTGTTTGTTACCACATGAAGTTCCGATAAAAGTCATTGCCACGATGGCAATTGCGATTGTTAGCTTTTTTGTTTTCATTGTTCTTGCTTCGTTTTTATATAGTTTGTAATCTGTTTATCGTTTGTTTATAGCTTATCATAGCTCGCCTTACGGGCGAGGAGTCTTAACCTTACTTGAGACTTTGAGTTTCATGCCGGGAAACTGTTGTTTCCTCACCGAGAAACTGTTGTTTCCCCGTAGGGGAACTAAAGGTTTCCCGGTGTGAAACAAATGTTAGCCCTTTAGTTGCCGGCTTGATCCCTTATGCAACGAACTTGCATACCGGCTTTAATGCTGACATAAGATAATGATAATCTGCCTTCCGGATACTTGGTTGCATTGATTGTACTCATTAATCCAAAGAACTGTATATTGGTAAGTACTCCGCTAGTGCTATTGTATATAGGTTTGTAGGCAGTCGAAGTCATATAATAATTCATTGCCGGTTTTCCATGCCATGCAGCTTGAATATTGGCATCATCCGCTATCGCAGTTTTTTGATAACTGCCGGCACCAGTAAGACTTGTTGCCATACGAACACCAGAGAATTGGTAATTGAATTCTGCATCATTCAGTGCTGATATTTTGGCGCCATCATAAGTTGCATCATAAAAAAGAGCTTTATCACCATCAGCCGGTACTTTGCCATCGACATCATTTGTAGTCTTTCCTACCAGATTAAAGTACTCCAGACGTGTCGGTATGTGCCATCCTTTCGGGCAGATTCCTTGTGCTCCTTCAAAGGAGGTCAGATTACTTTCTGTGATTTCCTTACCACCCAGTGCAGCTTGGAAATCATATAGATAACCTAATTCTTTTATGGCACTTTCTTTGGTTGTAGCTACGGTTGCACCGTCGGCTGTAATTTCATACGGATACCAAACATGGCTATCAGCAGTTGGATCGGTAGACGGTGTCAGTCCTTTCGGTAAGTAAATAAGTGGTTCAGCCATCCATGTCGTACCGTTTGAGAGAGTTACAGTCTTATATTTCACATTGTCATACAGGAAATAGTTCTGATCGAGATGTTCCTCGAAAGAAATCTCATTATCAGCTCCGATTTCGCCCTCATCTGTCCAATTTTCAATGTCACCACTAAGTTTGACTTCTATATCGTCAGGTAACACGCGAATGTTCACACTGTATTGTCCTCCTTGTGCCAAAGTGGTAGACGTGAGCTTCTGTGACAAGGTTTTGCCGTCAGATGTGGCTACTTCAAGCGTCAAGGCTACTGTTTGGGGAACGATAATAGCGCGGTATGTCTCATTGGCTTTAATGGCTTGTGCAACAATGCTTGTAGCAGAGGCGTTTGCATCAGCAGTCACTGTGAGAGCACTCAAATCAAGAGTTGCAGTCGGGATAGAACCTTTCAATGCAATGGACGAGATGTTAGCTTCTACTTCCTTTGTTACATTAATTACTAATTTAGTAAACATGTGTTTGAAGTTCATGCTTATAACGTTGGTAGTCGGAAGTACATCCGATTTCTTTGCTGCCATAAAATCTGATGCTCCGTATCCGGTAGTCTGATCGGTTTCTACAGTAAATGAAGCCGGAGTATTGCCCTCTTTATAGGGATAATAGGCTACTATTTGCGATTTGTCATTTCCTTCCGGGTACCAGAGTAAATCACCTGCAAATATTCCGTTACTATATGTCATCTGCTTATTCTCTGCATATACGAAGTCACCGTTTTGGGTGATTGTAACACCGATTTTATCTCCGGTCTCAAAGTTAACTTCCGTAGCACGTGTAATAATAGGAGAGATAGTAATGCGACTGTTTGCAGGAGTCGTAGCTTCGTTCTCCTCTTGTTGGCAAGATACCAAAAGTGCTGCTGCGAAGATAAATGTCAAACTCTTTTTCATTGCTTCATAATTTAGTTTATATATATTCATTGTTATCAAAAAGTATATCCTAATTTGATAGTCTCGTTCCAACGGTTCGAACCATCTATATATTGCAGGTTGAAACCGTGCGTATAACTGCCCTGTACTTCCGCATAAATTCTATAGTTGAAATGATAGCGCAATCCGAGATGAAATGTCGCTTGTGGGGCGGTTGCATATTCATTTTTCAGATTGTAATAATCAGTCAGCCGATAAGGCGGATCACCCGGTTCCGTATCTGTTGCCGTAGTCCTGTTTTTCTCGGTAAAGTTTCCTATGGCAAAGGATGCAGCCGCTTTCAGGTCGAGTTTCCCTAGATGAAATACGCTGGAGATATAAGTCTGGCTACAAATCATCTTTTCCGAAGCCACATAAGGATACATCTGTGTGGTCAGTCGTCTGAATGTTGATATATTCGTTCCCAGGCGAAGTTCCGTGCGGGGACTAATCCATTCATATTCGGGATGGACGGAGAAAACATCCTGCTCAGAAATACGATTGAAACCGTGTACGTGAGTGGTCGTTATCCCGTTTACCGTTTCTTTGGTTATCACATTCTCGTTGTTGACCAGATGTGACCATTGCAAGTTCAGTCGCAGAAAATGCTCTTTCTTTCCCTGTTTGAAATGATAACTCAAATGGGAGGTAATTCGGTGGGTTGGAAATTTAAACCAGATAGCATCTCTTTCACCGGCAGAACCAGAAGAATACGTGTATTCAACATCTCCGTAAAATCCTTTCCATTGAAACTGCAAAGCTCCCCCGTTCGACAATTCTTTGAGGGGGAAACCGTTGACGCCCGATTCACTAAGATGGATTCCACTCCCGTCCCATGCCTCGTAAGCTCCATACATAAGTCCTTTATCCAGAAAAGCATTGTAAGAGTTTTCGGCTGTACCGATGACTTCTGCTTTTACTGATTCGCTATTTTTGCCGAGAATATAGGAAAAGCCGATCGCCATATCTCCCGAATGATACATGACGCTGGGGGCTACTTTCAAATCCAGTCGGTAATTGGTATGCCGCAAGTCTTTTCGTTTGGAATAGTTGGAAGCGGCAAAGTCAATCTTTCCTCCTAATCGCCAGTTGGGTGAAATATCAGTTGCAATACCACCCATAAAAGCGTAGGTTTGCAAGTCTTTGCGTCCGGGCGTGAACTCCAGGAGGTCTACGGGATAAAATCCCGGGTGGATGAACATCGAACCGCTCATATCCTTGCCTGAAGTATGGTCGAAGGAGAATGAACCTGTCAGTGAATAACCTTTCAGATGAGTGATGGACTTTGCTACCGCTCCGGCACTCCATGCTTCTTTTGCTTCGTAATAGTTGCGGAAATCACCGTGGTTATTCTTTCCGTACAGTTCGGCATAGGAAGCAGAAATACTGTCCATCATGATACCTGTGACATTTGTCCCGGCATTCCAGGAGTTACGCCGTTCGATGATGTCATAAGTCTGCGCCGAAACTCCGGACGTCAGACATAGGATCCAAAGACCTGTTATATATATTTTCTTCATCTCACTCATGCAAAGATTGTTTTTCCCGTTCATAAAAATCGGTAGAAGAGTTGTTTGTATCTACCAGTACTTCGTAACCCGCTTCCTGTGTCGCTTCTTCATCCACATGACGGTATAAACTGCGTCCGTTGTATGTGGCACTTTGAGTGACATATCCCGCATCGATGGATGGAGAAATACGCTTTTTATTGTTGGAGGAACCGCCATAATATACTTCCGTGCCATCAATCACCCAGTCAAGTGGTACCGCTATCACCTGATCCGTAGTGCTTCCTGGTTTTTGTATGATGCTTCCCTCTTTAAGGACGAAGTCCTGTATCGTGGTATCCTTGGCTTTAAAAATAACCGCGGCAGGAGAAAATATCGAGAATGAATAGGCGTTCGCCTGACCAGTCTTCAACACTACGTTCAGGTAATGATCCGGTGTGATCTGGTCGCCCGGAGCCGGATGATACTGTGTGTTCGGGAAATAAACATTATTATAGCATACAAAATATCCGGGTTTGTTCAGGTTGACAGATTGCGGATATTGTGCCGCATGGTCAACCGCTCCGTTGATGGCAATCACTGCATCTTCTCCCGGCTGAAGCGGGAACGTTTTACCGGTACCGCCAAATTGCCAGATACACTGAACGATGGGAGCAAAGTCCTTGAAGATGGTTGCTCCGGTTGCTTCATCCTGTGTCACCCATACATTAGTGGCTTGTGAATTGTAAGGGTCGAGTGCTCCGAAGCATAAACTATCCAGATATTGCACTTCCGAGTCGTTATTATGCAGGATAATGTACTTGTCGGACTGATAATTTCCTTCCAGCGGTAACTTTGTGCATCCTCCGCAGTAAATCTCTTTAATAATGATCGTCCCGGCCTTGGAATGAATGAGCGGGAGATTAAGAGACATGTCTCCGCTGGTAAGTTTGACATTATCAGCTAATCCGTTGAAAATATCCTTTCCGCCTTTGTCGCTGACTTGTACGCGGTATATGCCTTTGGTCAAAGAGAATTGTGCGACTCCATTCTTGTCGGTTTTAGCCTTGTAAGAATTCCCACGGTCGACATCTTCAATCTTTACGGTCACTCCTTCCCGGAGATGATCCGTGTATCCGTCCGGATATACGGCAGTAACCTGCAGGCTGTGCAATTGGTTGTCATACGGATTCTCTTTATCGATATCCGTGCATCCTGCAAAGATGCCGGTCACTGTTAGTAATAATATGTAGATGGATTGCTTCATATAGTTAGAATTTGATACGGCAAGTAAGTCTATAATAGAAATCCGGGGTGAAGAGAGCGCTTACACCCGTTGCATGAGATTTTACATAAGGCCGTGAGTTGGTGAAATTAATCGCATTGAGAGAAAGGGATACATAGTCTCCAATCTCTTTGGTGATATTAATATTGGCTGAAAAATAAGGATCATATCCGTCTGCTGCAAATGTATAGGCATTGCCCGATTTGCGTATCAGGTAGGAGAATGCCGGATTCGCGGCTTCTGCTGATGTGAAAGGATGCATCTCATTATTCAGGTCGAGGTATGCTACCGGCCAGATAGCGGTATAAGAGTTACCGTCATAGATACTTCCCCCGGTTTGGGTATTACTGCTTTCGCTCACATTGAAAGCATATTCTTTTCCTTGATACTCGGAGATGTTCTGCGAACGCTTCACAAGCGAAGCTTCCAGTCGGCACGAGATAATCAGTCTGGCTTTCGGAATACGGGTGATGGCTGTGATATTGGCATCCAGCGAGTGGGTACGCTTGCCGTTGGCGGTAGTCGATAAATTGTCGCCATTGGCGTAGATACCTACATATTGGTAAGAACGATTGGCAAGGCTGGTGTGCGACCATCCATTCTGATAATAATACGATAAAGAGTTGTCGATGTATTTCGTATAAGTATAAGCGGCATCTACCCGGAATTGCGTGCGAATCGGAGTAATTTCCGGGAAATCAACAATCATTTCCGCTCCGCGACGAATCACGTCCATTCCATTGTCGGGAGAAGTTGACTTTACAAAAGTCTGGTCGGTCACTTTGACATCCATAGGAGTCCAGTAACTGGATGCATTGTCGCGTATGTAAACCATCCCTGTCTGGTTATCTACATTGATTTGCGGGTTAGTCGGCATCGTGAATCCATCCGGCAATTGGAGCACATCATAGGAGAACGGAGTATAAGTACTTGTGTACTTATACGGCAGCTTGGTGCGGTTGAAATAACCGACTAATGAAATCCGGGTACGGGCGATGTTGACGTCCAAACCGATTTCTGCGTTCTGATTTCGTTGCCAGCGTAGGTTTTCATTGTGCAATAACGTGTAGGGCTGACTATAATATATATAAGATGATTCAATCTTATTATAGGAAAAGCCGAAGGTCTGTATGTCCCGATATTCCTGTTTGGGATACAAGGTGTAGAAAGAGGGCAGCTTTTCGGTAATTCCCCAACCGCCACGGATAGCGATATATTCGTTCAACTGCCATCTGGCATTGAAACGCGGAGACAGAGTATTCAGATTTTTATATTTCGTTCCCTTGATAAACAAATGTTCCCAACGTACCCCTGCCATCAGTCTAAGCATAGTATTTCCCACAGGAAATGAGAGACTTTCTTCTGCATAAAGCGAAACATTATGCATATATGGATAAGCCGTGTAAGGACGGGGACGATAACCGTTCGGAGCCAATGCTGGGTCTTTGTAATATTCTCCTTCGCCCACATTGCCTGTTGCTTTCCATTGAACGCCCGCTTTCAGGTTGCTGTTTACAGTCTTAAACCGTCTGTTCCATTCATATTTTAACGATGCGGCATAATCCAGTTCTTTGGAGTCGATGATTTGGTCGGCAAAGTAAGTATATGGCAGTTTGTTTGCCATAAAATATCCTTCCTCTGTGGCATGAACAGCCGGTTGCTCCGATGCATACGAGTAGAACGTATGCGCGTGGGAGTTGTTATCATTGTAGTATATTGATGCGTCGAACTTAAGGTTGGTTATCCACGATTTGTTGAGCAGCCAGGCGAGTGAAGTGTTTGCCCGGAATACGTTATCTCTCACTTTGTTGTATTCTCCCGAATAGGCATCAGGATCATCTTTGGTATTCATTCCTCCGATATTGCCTGTAACACCGATGTCGAATCTCAATACGTTGCGGAACGTGTTGCTATATCCGGCAGAGAATCCCCTTCTTGTATAAGAAGAATAGGGAGATACCAACTTTTGAGTAGCCTTGGTCCACTCACCATTTATGTTGATGACACCTTTATCGTTTCCTAAATCCAGTCCTTTTGCAAATGAAACCTGTTCGGTGCGAGGATTGATAGACAGCAATATGTTCCAGGGTGTTTTCCCTTTCCGGGTGTGAATCTTGACCATACCACTATTCAAGTCTCCATATTCTGCCGAAGGCACTCCGGTGATGACTTCCACCGATTCAATATCTGCAACAGTGATATTCCGGGTATCCACTCCGTTCATATTGCCAAACGAACCATTGTTTCCAATACGAACTCCATCCACTTCTACGGCTGTTCCAAATGCGGCATTACCGGCTGTTGACCCTCCGTCGCGTAATGAGAAGATATTATTGGTGGTAAGATCCGGCACTTTAGTTTTTCCTCCCGGAAGGAGAGCGGAGATATCGCTCACGTTGGACACCTGTAGATGTTCCAATGCATGATTTCCGATAGTGAGCGTCGTGTTTAATTCATTTTTGGGTGCTTGTGCAGTGACGACTACATCATCTAGTGCAAGTGTATTTTCTTTGAGTATGATAGGAAGGTTATTGATATTGCTGCGTACATTTACGGGAATTGTTGCCGGTACATAACCAAGAAAAGAAACCTCCAGATTATATTTCCCTTCCTGTACTCCTTGTGTCGTAAATTCTCCTTTCTGATTGGATACGGCCCACAAATAGGTACCTTTAATGAGGATAGAAGCACCAGGCAAAGGGGAATTCGTTTTTGCCTCGGTCACACGTCCCGAGATTGTATAGATGTTTGAATTAGCTGCGGCCTCAAATAAATTGAAAAATAGTAGCCCCCAAAATGCTATATTAAAAAGACAATACTTCATAGATAAGTTTTGCGCAAAATTCGATAAAAACCGAGTTTGTATCAATCACTATAAATAGTTATTTTGGCAAACCCTGATACCTATAACTAGTGACTCATTACCTACGAATAGGTATTTTCCCCTCTAATTGCAGCTTGGAGAATAAAAAACCGGCTTGCATTGCGATTACTATCACATTGCAAGCCGGTTGATTTATTGGGCTTATCTATAGTTGTCCGGATATTATTTCCAGTCCGCTATATTAGATATTTTTTACTTTAATCAGATATTCGGCAATCTGAACAGCATTCAGGGCAGCCCCCTTCTTGATCTGGTCACCTACAATCCAGAAAGTCAATCCGTTTTCGTTTGTCAGGTCTTTGCGGATACGGCCTACATATACCGGGTCTTTACCTGCCAGGAACAACGGCATTGGGTATTCTTTTTCGGCAGGATTGTCCTGCAGAACCAGACCTTCGCCATTAGCGAATGCTTCACGAGCCTCTTCTACGGAAATCGGACGTTCAGTTTCTACCCAAATACTTTCAGAGTGAGCACGTAATGCAGGAACACGTACACAAGTTGCACTAACTTTTACGTCAGAATGCATGATCTTGCGTGTTTCATTATACATCTTCATCTCTTCTTTCGTATAACCATTTTCTGTAAACACGTCGATCTGCGGAATCAGGTTGAAAGCCAACTGATAGGCAAACTTCTCTACAGTCACAGGTTCGTTTGCCAATACCTGACGATATTGTTCGTACAATTCGTCCATGGCAGCGGCACCCGCACCACTTGCTGCCTGATAGGTAGACACGTGCACGGTTTTTATATGAGAAAGCTTTTCGATGGCTTTCAGTGCAACTACCATCTGGATAGTCGTACAATTCGGGTTGGCGATAACGCCGCGCGGACGTTCTAATGCATCCTCTGCATTTACTTCAGGCACCACCAAAGGCACATCGGCATCCATACGGAAAGCGCTGGAGTTGTCGATCATCACAGCACCGTATTTGGTGATTGTTTTCTCGAACTCCTTGGATGTTCCTGCACCGGCAGAAGTGAAAGCAATGTCTACCCCTTTAAAGTCATCGTTGTGTTGTAAGAGTTTCACCTCGATCTGTTTACCGCGGAAAGTATATGTTGTTCCGGCACTACGTTTAGAACCGAACAAAACTAACTCGTCCATCGGGAAGTTTCTCTCATCGAGCACGCGCAGGAACTCTTGTCCTACGGCTCCGCTTACGCCAACAATAGCTACTTTCATCTTTTTCTTTTGTTAAATTGTGAATATTGAATTTCTTTCCTTCATCCTGTCGAATCGGAAAGATTTGGCTGCAAAATTATAACAATTTAGCATATAAACATCGATTTTGAGAGAAATATTTCAGCCTTTCGGAGGATTTCTTTAACCTTACGTATCGTAAGGTATGGTTGTTGGACGGGATAAACGTATCCAAAGGGAGCCATTTCCTGTTGCGATGCGAATCGGATTGATTCCGTAGCCTGATAAGATTCTCTTTATTGCCTAATATTACTTCGTTCCACTATAGTGTTCCGCAAGGATAACTATAGTCTCCCTTGCGTTACACTATAGTTATCCGCAAGAGACACTATAGTAGAACGAAATAAAAGTGCCTAACGAAATATATCTTGATAGGTAAGCGGGGGAAAAGAAGTAGTAAGGTGAGTAATTGACTACTGAATAATACGTCTGGACATTCATTGTGATTCTGCAAACTTTTTTGTTCCTTTGCATTGAATTCCTAAAGCCACAGCCTATGAACCTGTTTGATTTTAATTTAACCTTACCGATTACCGACCCGACTTGGGTATTCTTTTTGGTATTGATTATCATTCTTTTTGCTCCGATGATTTTGGGGCGTCTCCATATACCTCATATTATAGGCATGATTCTGGCGGGTGTCTTGATTGGCGAACACGGCTTTCATGTACTCGACCGAGACAGTAGTTTCGAACTGTTCGGCAAAGTAGGACTCTATTATATCATGTTCCTTGCCGGTCTTGAGATGGATATGGAGGACTTTAAGAAGAACCGGACGAAAAGTTTCGTGTTCGGCTGGCTTACCTTTCTGATTCCTATGGTGTTGGGAATATGGAGTAGTATGAGTATGCTGGGATATGGTTTTCTCACGGCGGTATTGTTGGCAAGTATGTATGCTTCTCATACCTTAATTGCTTATCCTATTATTAGTCGTTACGGACTGTCTCGTTTGCGCAGTGTCAATATCACCATTGGTGGTACTGCTGTCACCGTCACCCTTGCTTTGATTATTCTTGCTGTCATAGGAGGCATGTTTAAGGGAACTGTCGATGGCTGGTTCTGGGTATTTCTTGTGGCAAAAGTGGCTTTCCTCGGATTTCTGATTGTGTTCTTTTTCCCCCGTATCGGACGCTGGTTCTTCCGGAAGTACGATGACAGCGTGATGCAGTTTGTATTTGTGCTGGCGATGGTTTTCCTCGGAGGAGGATTGATGGAATTTGTAGGAATGGAAGGAATCTTAGGAGCTTTCCTGGCGGGTTTGGTATTGAATCGCCTGATTCCTCATGTATCTCCTTTGATGAACCGCTTGGAATTTGTGGGAAATGCGCTGTTTATTCCTTACTTCCTGATTGGCGTCGGGATGATTATTGATGTAAGAAGCCTGTTTACCGGAGGTGAAGCATTGAAAGTGGCCATTGTGATGACAGTGGTGGCAACCTTTAGTAAATGGCTGGCTGCCTGGATCACACAAAAAATCTATCGGATGCAGTCGAATGAACGGAGCATGATATTCGGTTTAAGTAATGCGCAGGCCGCAGCTACACTGGCAGCAGTGTTGATCGGTCATGAAATCATTATGGAGAATGGAGAACGGTTGCTGAATGATGATGTATTGAACGGTACGGTAGTGATGATACTTTTCACTTGTGTCATCAGTTCTTTGGTAACCGAACGTTCGGCACGTCGTTTTGCTCTGGATGAAAATGTGCAGGCGGAAGAAGAAGCTAAGAAAGTAAATACGGAACAAATCTTGATTCCGGTGGCTAACCCGGAGACGATTGAAGATTTGATTAATCTGGCTTTAGTAATAAAGGATGCCAAGCAGAAAAATGCATTGGTGGCATTGAACGTTATCAATGACAATAACAGTTCGGAGAAGAAAGAGCAGCAGGGTAAACGTAATCTGGAGAAGGCGGCTATGATTGCCGCTGCCGCTGATGTGCCTGTTACGATGGTGAGTCGCTATGACTTGAATATTGCTTCGGGGATTATCCATACAATCAAGGAGTATGAAGCTACGGATATTGTGATTGGTCTGCACCGGAAAGCAAATATTGTCGACTCTTTCTTCGGACATCTGGCCGAAAGTCTGTTGAAAGGTACGCATCGTGAAGTGATGATTGCCAAATTCCTGATGCCTGTTAATACCCTGCGTCGAATCAATATTGCCGTTCCGCCAAAGGCCGAATATGAATCGGGATTCTCTAAATGGGTGGAACACTTCTGCCGTATGGGAAGTATCCTGGGCTGTCGGGTGCATTTCTTTGCCAATGAGCGTACATTGATGCGTGTTCAGCAACTTGTGAAAAAGCGACATGCAGGTACTCCGACGGAATTCTCCATATTGGAGGAGTGGGAGGATCTCTTGCTGTTGACAGGGCAGGTAAATTATGACCATTTATTGGTAGTTATCTCTGCCCGTCGCGGATCTATCTCTTATGATCCCTCTTTTGAACGTCTCCCGGCACAATTAGGAAAATATTTCTCTAATAATAGTTTGATAATCCTGTATCCCGACCAGTTTGGCGAACCGCAGGAAATTGTGTCATTCTCCGATCCTCGTGGACATAATGAGTCTCAACATTATGAGAAGGTCGGCAAATGGTTCTATAAATGGCTAAAGAAAAACTAATGGAAAGATACGACTGGCAACAGAGAACGGAACTCCTGTTAGGGGAGGAAAAGATGGAACGCATCCGGAACGCGCACGTATTGGTCGTGGGACTGGGTGGAGTAGGTGCTTATGCCGCCGAGATGATTTGCCGTGCAGGTGTCGGGCGGATGACGATTGTAGATGCCGATACAGTGCAGCCTACCAATATGAATCGTCAGTTGCCGGCCATGCATTCCACACTTGGGAGGACGAAAGCGGAGGTGTTGGCAGCCCGTTATAAAGATATAAATCCGGAGATTGAGCTGGCTGTCCTGCCTGTTTACCTGAAGGATGAAAATATACCGGAACTGCTGGATGCCGATAAATATGATTTTATAGTAGATGCTATTGATACGATCAGTCCGAAATGCTTTCTGATTTATGAAGCGATGAAACGTCGTATAAAGATAGTTTCCAGTATGGGAGCAGGGGCGAAGAGTGATATCACCCAGGTTCGTTTTGCTGATCTTTGGGAGACGTATCATTGCGGTTTGAGTAAGGCTGTGCGAAAGCGTTTGCAGAAGATGGGAATGAAACGGAAACTTCCGGTGGTATTCAGTACGGAACAAGCTGATCCGAAAGCGGTATTGCTGACGGAGGATGAACAGAATAAGAAATCGACATGTGGAACAGTTAGTTATATGCCGGCCGTGTTTGGGTGCTATCTGGCTGAATATGTCATTAAACGATTATAAGGCTATGATGATAAAACTAGAAGGGATTACGAAGAGTTTCGGCTCATTACAGGTGTTGAAAGGCATTGATCTGGAAATCAACAAAGGAGAAATTGTTAGTATTGTAGGCCCGAGCGGTGCGGGTAAAACTACGTTATTGCAGATAATGGGCACTTTAGATGAACCGGACGCAGGTGTGGTACAGATTGACGGAACAGTGGTGAGTCGGATGAAGGAGAAAGAACTATCTGCATTTCGTAATAAGAATATTGGTTTTGTTTTCCAGTTTCACCAACTACTGCCGGAGTTCACGGCATTGGAAAATGTGATGATTCCCGCTTTAATCGCCGGGGTATCTTCGAAGGAGGCGCACGAACGCGCAATGAAGATTCTGGATTTTATGGGACTGGTTGACAGGGCTTCTCATAAACCGAATGAATTGTCGGGAGGCGAGAAACAACGGGTGGCGGTAGCGAGGGCTTTAATCAACGATCCGGCAGTTATTCTGGCAGACGAACCATCCGGTAGTCTGGATACACATAATAAAGAAGATTTACATCAACTGTTCTTCGATTTGAGAGACCGGCTGGGGCAGACTTTTGTCATTGTGACGCATGACGAGGGGCTTGCCAAAATTACGGACCGGACCGTTCATATAGTGGATGGTATGATTAAAAAAGATTAATTAGAGAACCTAATTTCTAAAAATGTATACCAAAAAGGTAGAGCCTTGCAAGTGTTCTATCTTTTAGCTATATATTTATAGTCGCTTCTCTACGGAAGTCTGTGAAGATGATAGTAGAGTGTTTGTTTTGTTTGTGTGTGATGCATTCTTGTCTGGTGTGATAGGAATGCATCTTTTTTTTATTAATTATAACAAATGTAGGGCTCTAGCCGTTCAAGATCAATAGGAGTGAACTCCTCGTAGAGAGATAATTGCTTCAGACTTTTTAAGAATCCTTTCTTTTTCCGATATTCTATGATAACCTTTGCTTGGTAGTAGTTTATGTATGGATGATGCATCATTCGTTCCATACCGGCTTTATTTACATTGATGCGGCGTGTCTGATGGGTGTCAATGGAAAACCACGAACGGAGTTTCTCTGCCTTTAGATGAATCTCCTGTAACTGCTCTATTCGGAAAAAGCCTCCCAGCCGTTCACGGTAATTCACAATCATCCGGGCAATGTTGCTTCCGATTCCCGGAATCTTCTTCAGTTCGGTGGTATCTGCGGAGTTGAGGCTGATGATAGTTCCCGGGAGATATTTCACAAGGGTGTCCCGTTGTATGCTTGGTGTGGTTAACAATCGTACCGTGTCTTTATTTGTCGAACTGAAATCTTCTGTAATTTGTATATAAGGACGAAGAGTCTGGTATTGTTCTTCCGTGAGTCCATATATCTTTCGAAAATCTTCCGGGTGGCGGAATTTACCTTGTTTATAGCGATAGTGCAGGATATTCTTTATCATCCAGGATGGTAACCCAAGCGAAAGAAAAGTAGTAGAGTCTGCGATGTTCGGATCGAACACCGCAAGTTTGATTTCCCTTTGAGGGGATGATTGAAAAGAATGACCGGACTTTTGGTGAGGTTGGGTTTCCCGGAGGGAGGAAATAAAGTCGTTGTATTCCTTATCGAACTTCTCGTTCTCTCTGCAGTCGGTATCTTCAGCGTGTGTGAAAAAGGAGAAGAGTTTAGGAGCGGCATATACTCCTAAAATAAGAACGACAAGGACGATAATGCCTTGTCGTTCAGTTTTAGTATAATAAAGGAAGTCTTTCCACATTATAGCTTGATTAATCCCAGTTCATTGATAAATATCAGTGAGATGGCGATTGGTGCGATATATTTTAATATAAAGATAATGAGTTTGTATACCGGTACCTTTAATGAACCGTCATTGGTAATCTCCGACCATACAATCTTCTTGTCCAGATACCATCCGGTAAAGAGGGAGATGCACAATCCGCCCAGTGGTAACATGATTTTAGCTGTTACAAAGTCGAAGAGGTCGAACATGCCCAGTCCGAAAACGGTAAATCCTTTCATGACTCCCAGTGATAATGAACAGAATATTCCGAGGAAGACACAACCGCCGGTGACTAACCTTGCTGCTTTTCCACGGGAGAGGTTGAACTCCTCATGTAAATAAGCGGTTACTACTTCGTGCAAGGAAATAGTAGAAGTTAAAGCAGCCATTGCCAACAACGCGTAGAACATGACAGAGAATATATATGCCAGTATGGGAACTCCGCTAAATGCCTGTTGGAATACATTAGGCAGGGTGATAAAGATCAGACTCGGACCAGAATCAGGTTGTATGCCTACGGAAAAAGCTGCCGGGAAGATGATAAATCCGGCTAGTATCGCCACAAAGGTATCAATGATTCCTACGCTGAAAGCTGTTTTAGTCAGGTTGGTTTCTCTGCTGAAATAGGAGGCGTACGTGCAAAGGCATCCCATTCCCAAACTCAATGAGAAGAACGCCTGTCCCATGGCACTCAAAAATACATTTCCGTCCACTTTGCTAAAGTCGGGCTTGAGCAGGAATTCGATACCTGCACCGGCTCCCGGCAGAGTGACCGAGCAAACAACCAGTATGAGGATAATGATAAACAGGGTAGGCATCATGATCTTGGAGGACTTTTCGATTCCTTTTTCTACCCCTTTCACAATGATGAAATGAGTAATCAACAAGAATGCCACCAACCATACAACCGGTCTCCATGGGCTGCTGGAGAATTGTTGAAAAGAGGATATGAACTCTCCGGAGGTTTTTCCGGCAAAGCCATTAGTAGCAGCTTCAAAAATATATTCGAGTGTCCATCCTGCTACTACAGCATAATAACTAAGTATCAGGAAGCCCGCCAATACTCCCATGCGTCCTACCCAACGCCAATGTGTTCCAGGTGCTAATTTCTGATACGCTCTAGCTGTGTTAGCTCTTGAACGGCGTCCTATCAGGAACTCGGCAATCATAATAGGCAATCCCAGAAGAAGAATGCAGCCTAAATAGATCAATATAAAAGCAGCGCCTCCATGGTTTCCTGTTTCATAGGGAAACCTCCATATATTACCCAATCCGACTGCAGAGCCGGCAGAAGCGAGTATGACTCCTAATTTACTGCCGAAGTTTGCTCTATCATTTTTTGCCATAAATCTTGTTTTATCTTACAAATCGTTATAAAATATACGTATTAAAGTGCAAATATAGAAAATGATACTTATATTTGCACGAAAATTGTAACATTATTTAGATATGCTATCTTATATTAAGAAATATCCGATCTCGCTTTTTATCATTCTGACAGTGATTTATCTGTCGTTCTTTAAACCGCCTAAGACGGATTTAAATGAAATTCCCAACCTCGACAAACTGGTTCATGTTTGTATGTATTTTGGTATGTCGGGAATGTTGTGGCTGGAATTTTTGCGTGCGCATCGCAGGGATCATGCTCCGATGTGGCATGCATGGGTAGGCGCATTCCTCTGTCCGGTGCTTTTCAGCGGTTGTGTGGAATTACTGCAGGAATATTGCACTACTTACCGGGGTGGAGACTGGTTGGATTTTGCAGCTAATACTACGGGAGCGATTCTGGCTAGTTTAATAGCCTATTATGTCGTACGACCGAGGATGATGAAGGCTGATTGAAATTTGCTGGCTAGAAGGGTTTTCAGGCACGGATTACGCGGATTACACGGATTTTAGAATTAGCATTTATAAAGCAACCGTGTAATCCGCGTAATCCGTGCCTGAAAAAATAGTATAATTATAAGTATTCTACCATTGAGCTAAGTTTGATTCCGTTAGAGCCTTTGATAAGAATGGTATACCCTTTGGGTTTGTCAGCTTGCAAATCCTTTATAACTTCCTGCACATTTGTATAAGTTTTAAAAGAATGTTCACTTGCGGCAAACTGTTCTCCCACGAGCCATACTTTCTCAAAATCACTTTCTTTGATGTAGTCAACGATTTTCTGATGCTCGGCCGGGCTATCAGCACCTAGTTCGCGCATATCTCCTAATATGAGCATCTTGTGGGGGACTGTCATGTTCCGGAAGTTTTGCAAAGCAGCCATCATGCTGGTTGGATTTGCATTATATGCATCGATGATAAGCGTGTTATCTTCTGTCTTTTTAAGTTGGGAGCGATTGTTCTGTGGCGTATAGCTTGCCAAAGCCTCATCAATCTTCTTCGCTTCCACTCCGAAGAAACGTCCGATAGTGATGGCAGCCAGGGCATTCGGGAAATTATATTCTCCGATCAACTGTGTGCGAACTTGATGGCGTTCACCGTCCTTACCGGCTTTCCATTCGAAAGCGAGATAAGGCGAATTGTCAGTAATCTGTCCGTTGACATAGAGATCATCTTCAGTTCCATAAGAAATCAGGTTCAATCCTTGCGCGATATTCATCAAATAAGTGTTATCGTGATGAATAAAAGTGATGGCATCTTTCTTACGGAGGAAATCATATAACTCTCCTTTAGTCTTAATCACTCCTTCGAAAGAACCGAATCCTTCCAGGTGAGCTTTACCTACATTGGTAATAATGCCATAATCCGGTTCGGCTATTTCACAAAGAAACTTGATTTCTCCCGGATGATTGGCACCCATCTCGATAACAGCAAGGTCATGCTCCGGTTTCAAACGCAATAGGGTGGTCGGTACACCGATGTGGTTGTTGAGATTACCTAAAGTATAAAGCACGTTATGGGTTTGGCAGAGAACACTGGAAATTAATTCTTTGGTGGTCGTTTTCCCATTAGTGCCCGTAATACCGATCACACGCGTTCCGAGTTGGCGGCGATGATAGTTGGCAAGTTGCTGCATTGTCTGCAAGCAGTTGTCTACAAGTATATATCGTTTATCACCTTCTACGGCATATTCGGCTTCATCAATAATGGCAAATGCGCATCCGGAGTCTAGTGCTAGTTTTGCGAATGCATTACCGTTGAACGACTCACCTTTCAAGGCGATAAACAAAGAACCGTCCGGGCAGTTCCGGCTATCAGTAGTTACTGATTGGCAATCCAGAAAAATCTGGTAAAGAGCAGAAAGTTTCATAACCTGATCTTTTATTTAAAACGCTGCAAAGATAGGCTATTCTTTCGGATTTGATGGGAGTTCGGACAGATTTTTACTTAGGCATATACCAAAGGAAGAGTCAGTATCATCCGGCATCCGTCCGTATAGGAAGAGTCGATCCGGAGGCTGCCTCCTAACTTCTCGGCAATGCTCCGGCATATCGGCAGTCCGAGACCGGTGCCCTGTGTGAAAGAATTCATTTTGTAGAAACGCTCAAATACCGCCTCCTGCTGATCTTTCGGAATACCAGTTCCTGTATCGGTGACACTGATTTCAATTTTCTTTTCAGCTTCCAGTACCGAGTAAGCTATGCGGATACTGCCATGAGTTGTAAATTTGGCGGCATTATGCGCCAAGTTGTTCAACACCTGTGATATGCGTTCCGAATTACTGCGTATGAGCAGGTTTTCTTTTGCAGGTTCGAACAGAACTTCCACATCCTTTTGCCTGTTGTCTTTGGCCACTTCAGAGGCAAGTTGACAGATCGTATTCATATCTGTTTCATCATCTGTGGGCAGTTGCTCATATTGATCCAGTTCCGACAGAGCGAGCACGTCAGTGACCAGTCGGAGCAAGTCGTTACTGTTGCTCTTGATAATATTGACAAACTCCTGTGTTTCCGGACTATTGCTGTAGTGATCGCTTAACACCTGCGAGAAGCCTACAATAGAGTTGAGCGGTGTACGGATTTCATGGGTCATGCTCTGGATGAACGTTGTCTTCATCCGGCTGCTCGCTTCCGCTATGTCTTTGGCTTTACGTAATTCTTCCCTCGACACCGTAAGTTCCTCATTCTTTGTTTTGAGTTCTGCTTCCGAAACTTTCAGTTTGCGTTTCAGGAAGTTTTCTCTATAAAGGAATAAGAATAGAATACCTAATAAAATAATCAATGAGATAATCAATGTTGTTTTATTATGCAACTCCTTTTCCTGTGCCTGGAGTATTAGTTCTTTCTTTTCGGCATTGAGTTTCTCAACGTTTAGCAAGGTGGCAAATTCGCTGCTGGCTACTTGCTCATTGGCTATTTTTAAGGAGTCATCGGTGTTGATATACATTTGCAGATATTTGACTGCCATGTTCATATTCCCCATCTTCTGGTAGATTTCTCCCTGTGTGCGATAGTGACTGCTGCTAAGTATACTTTCGCTTAAACGGTGCTCTTCCTTTTCTTGCATCTCTGCAGCTTCCAATGCTTTTTGATATTGCCTGGTCTGCTGATAGTACAAACATTCTATATTATACAGTCTCTTTTTGATCGATTCCAGTCTTTTATCCTGTTCGAATGCAATCTGACATTCCTTCAATATTTTTTCGGCTGCCTGAAAGTCACCGAACTTGCTGTAGTAGTTAACGTACTCCAACTTGGCAGATATTTGCTGTGTAGAAGAATTGGCTGTTGAAATGGCCTTTTCCACAGCTCTCAATGCTTCTTTTTGCTTTTTCTGGCTGATGTAATAGTTGGCTATCTGGGCATACGTCTGGGAAATATTATAGTTTTCGATATTGTATTTTTCAGTTAGTTCGATTTCCTTCAACCGCCATTCGAAGGCCATCGAATCGAATCTTTTGATAGTGTAGATTTGCGACATAATGTTGTAGCAACGGGACAAACCGGTTTTGTCATCCTCTTTCTGAGCTTCTTTTAACATATTTTGCACTTCATAAAGTGCTATGTTTGTTCTGCTTGTTTTTAAGTAATAGGTAACTAGCCTGTTGGCCCATGCAAAATAATAATATTTAGGCTGATGAGTGGCTTTGGCGAATTCTTTTACTTTGTTGGTATAGTGGATGACACTATCTTCATTGGTTCCCTGAAAATAATAGTAATCCAGTCGGGTGGCTATGGCTACTGCCTGCATTCGTTCATCATGCCGTTCACCGGCCATTCTGAACAATGTGTCGGACATGCTAAGCACAACAGGCTCTAATAAGTATTCTTGACAACGTTGATAATATTCATAGAGAGTAGAGTCAACATTGAAAGTTTCAGCCTCTTTTTGAGCTTTAGCAGTAGTGGTAAAGAACAAAATGAGGAAAAGAAATCCTACGTGAAATAGGGTTAATCGGCTCATGGTATGAATTTTTCGGTTTCTTCTATAGTTTGCAAATATACGTTTATTTCTTCTTTTTAGTACGAATACTTGCTTTTTTTATCTACATTTGTAGGCGATCTAAAAGGAATGTTGTCAATGATGAAACCTATATCTCCTATTTATATAAATGTAAAAGGGCGGTTGCTCGATCTTGCTACTCCGCAGGTGATGGGAATATTGAATGTAACTCCCGATTCTTTTTATTCCGGCAGCCGGATGCAGACCAAAGAGGACATTGCTGCCCGGGCCCGTCAGATACTTGATGAAGGTGCTTCGATAATTGATATAGGCGCCTATTCTTCACGGCCGAATGCCGAACATATTTCTGCTGAAGAAGAGATGAACAGACTGCGTACCGGTCTGGAAATCCTGAATCGTAATCATCCGGAAG
>OGZI01001526.1_pt1 | contig 22673 bp, 20 predicted proteins | sample 1576711 | NCBI WGS metagenome assembly OGZI01 (sample SAMEA3541482, study PRJEB24748) | human gut metagenome | biome: human gut; feature: human-associated habitat; material: faeces | place: China | collected 2012
GTCTGGGCCGTGTCTCAGTCCCAATGTGGCCGTTCAACCTCTCAGTCCGGCTACCAATCGTCGCCTTGGTGGGCCGTTACCTCACCAACTAGCTAATTGGACGCGAGGCCATCTTTCAGCAATAAATCTTTGATAGCAATGGGATGCCCCATCGCTATGTTATGCGGTATTAGCACATCTTTCGATGTGTTATCCCCCACTGAAAGGCAGGTTCCTCACGCGTTACTCACCCGTCCGCCACTAAGCATTCCCATCCATTGACCGAAGTCTCTGTCAGGGGTGCTCCGTTCGACTTGCATGTGTTAGGCATGCCGCCAGCGTTCATCCTGAGCCAGGATCAAACTCTCTAAAAAATTATTCATCAAGCACCGAAGTGCCTCATGCCTTTTTAGAGCTGTTTATCTCAGCTTAAAACCTTGTTGTTTCAAAAGTACTCACTTTCGAAACTCAAATAAATCTCTCAGGGTCCTTGTCTCTTTTGGCGTTGTTTAATTTACAATGTGCTAATTTGTCTTGCACCCTTCGCTCGGGATTGTGTCCCTCACTGTGGTGCCTGATTATCTTACCACACTCACTCGCGTTTGTCAACTACTTTTTTCAAAGTTTCTTTCGGATTCAACCGAGAACCGTTGATTTCGTTGGCGTCCTGCAAAGTGCAGCTTGATAATTCTATCAGATCTGAATCCCTTTGTCAAGAACTTTTTTTCGAAGCTCTTGACCAGTTTTCCTATCCTCACCGTCCCTCGCGGGACAGCTTGGTTAGTATACCGCCTTTTTCCCCTTTTGTCAACACTTTTCTCCATCTTTTTTGCTTTTCTTTTTGCGTGGTCTGAAAAGGCCCTGCTTTATTATTTATTATTATATATACTATATGCTTTCCCACCTCTTCCACAGAATGTATATATCTCCTACATATTACTAATTGTTTTTAGATAATTTGCTACCAAATCCTACTATATGTGATATTGTTTGCCAGCGTCTGCTATGCTATTGTACTATATGCACAGAATATTTTCCCAGATCCCTTTATTCTTTTTATACTTTATTCTTGATAAAATACCGAGGAGAGAGTGAACATGAACAGCAAGACCACCGTGATTATTGCAGATGACAGTGTTGAATTTCTCAATCTTTTGGCTGGCCAGCTGGAGGAGGATCCCCGCGTTCAGGTGATTGGCCGGGCCGGCAACGGCGAAGAGCTGGTCGCTTTGGTGCAGCAGCTCCATCCCGATGTGGTAGTGACCGACACCGTTTTAGCCAAATTGGACGGTCTTGCGGCGCTGCGTCAAATTGCCGCGTTGCCTGAGAAGTGTCCGCTTTTTATTGTAACTCCTTCCTTTACCAGTCCCCAGATCCTGGCCGAGGCTTCCGCTCTGGGCGCTCAGCACTTTATGCCCAAACCTTTTGACATATCGGTGCTTTTGCAGCGAATCTGCCAACCCACTCCCCAATCCATCCCTCAACCGGCCAACACCGACATTACCCTCTTGGTTACTGAAGCCATGCATCAGTTGGGAGTTCCTGCTCATATTCTGGGGCACCGCTATCTGCGTGAAGCCATTGTCATGGCCATACAGAATACCGATGTGATCCACGCAGTGACCAAGGAGCTTTATCCCACTGTGGCCAAGCGCCACTCCACCACTAGTTCCCGTGTGGAGCGGGCCATCCGTCATGCCATCGAATCCGCCTGGGACCGGGGCGATTTAAACGCCGTGCAAGAATATTTCGGCGCCACCATCTCCGGCAGCAGAGGCAAACCTACCAACAGTGAATTCATTTCTATGGTAGCCGATCATTTGCGCTTGAAGATCCACCAGGCTGGATGATTTTCCCGTTGACAGCAAAAAACGCCGCCAATCCATGACTGTGCGGCGTTTCTCTTTGTATCGTTTTCTGTATTTAAGAACGGAGTTTCTGGCAGTACTGGGTACAAAGCTTGTCGGTACATTCGCAGCACTGCAACACAGCGTTGGAATGATCCCAAAAACGCTCGGGGTACATCATCACGCACAGTTCCCACACCAGCCAGGCCACGGCCGATAAAATCACAAGGGAGGATGCAAAAAATCCGCCCATAAAAATAAGTGGCAAAAACATCATCAGATGATCCCAGTTAAAGATTCGGCAAGTTGTGCAGCAACGGTTCTTCATAATCAGCCGGAAGGGACATCAAATGAGCACGCAGATCAGATCACACACATAAAAAAATACCGAGATCATAAAAAGCGTCACTTTGTCAATGACACCAAAGAAATACAGCACGCCGATTCCAGCAATGAGCAGACACCATAGAATAAACATCTTATAGGCCGCTTTTGTGGTGGATACGATGTAGTTTCGCAACGCCTCGTAATTGATCTTTTCCCGTATAGGTTTGAAACGGCTGGAAAAAATTTCTGTGATCCCAGAGGCACCTTATTTTTGATGGGGATAATCTGAAGGGTCATGTCCACCACCCACACACCCCACAAAAGGTGCAGAAGGGAAAACTCTTTGAAAAAATTCATCCCATCCAGAACTGTGAAGAAATCCCGCCGGAATAGATACATGAACAGGCAAATCACAAAAATCACACAGCGTCCAATCAGCCGACCTATATAAACCTTTCGTGTTTCAGACATGGCATCTCCTCTCCCTGGAGCAAAACAAAATCCGGCCAAGTGCGATAAAAAAAGTGGCCCCTGCCACTTTAACCTATTATAATATATCACGCTCAAAAGATACAAGAGAAAATATCAGTCAAATTGAGGACCTCTACAAACACGCCATTGGGCAAAAATAAAAAATGAGCGGCTTTTGCCGCTCATTCATGCTGGTGGAGCAGGGGTGCCCAAGGATGAACACCCCTCCGAAGCTCCGGTTTCGCCTTCAAATGCCGTTTCTATATCATCCAGTGGGATATTGTCAATGCTCAACGGCTTCTTGCTGGCGTTGATGATGAGGGTAAAGTGGTCGTCATACAGATAGATGGAATGAACAAAGATATTGATGATGGCTCGGCGCTTGTTCACATCATCGGCGGGCATCTCGCAGACATAGTCCAGAAAGGCCAAAATCTGTGCCTCCGTCAGCGTGATCTTCTTGTTTTCCTCGATGGCGAGTTCTGCCTCCAGCTCCGCCTTTTCTGCTATGCGCTTGTTGAGCCGCTCCGTCAGCATCTCCACGGCCTGCCCCTGCTCAATGGCTTTCCAGAGATTTTCAATGGCCGTATCCGCCTCTCGGATCGCTTTTTTCAGTGCCTTGGCGGTCAGGTTGTCCGGGCTTTTGGCGCACTCCTCAGCCACCTTCTTGGCAATGAAGCGGATTTTCTCCTCGGTCAGCATTTTCAAACACTCGTTGACCACACGGTCCTCGATATAAGACTTGCTGACGATCTTCTTGCCGCACTTTTTCCTGCGGGCGTTTTTGCACATATAGTAGTGATATTGCCTGCCGGTCTTGCTGGTGCCGCCGTAGCCCACCATCATTTCCTTGCAGTGTCCGCAGAACAGCTTTGTGGTCAGCAGGTATTCGCCCTCGCCGTGAGTTCGAGCCGGCGCATTTTTGTTTTTGTTCATCATCGATTGCACCCGGTAAAATAGGTCATCATCCAGAATGCGAGGCATCCCGCCGGGTGTTTCCTTTCCTTTGTAAAGATAGACGCCGATATAACGCTTGTTGCTGAGCAGGTGACTGAGACTGTTGGGACTAAATTCCTTGCCGAGGGAGGTCTTGACCCTGCGCCGTTTCAGATCCCGGATGATCTCCGCTTTCGTCTCGCCGCTGGCGTAGCGCTCATAAATCTCACAGACAATGGCGGCTTCCTCCTCATCCACATAGAACCGCCGCTCGGCATCGACCTTGAAGCCCAGGCCGGGGTTGCTGCCATTAGACAGGCACTTTTCGGCATTGATGGCCATACCCCGATGGATCTTCTGAGAAAGCTCCACGGAGTAGTATTCCGCCATACTTTCCAGAACGCCCTCCACCAAGATGCCAGAAGCGTCGTCCGCAATATTCTCCTTGGCAGACAGCACCCGGACACCGTTCTTTTTCAGTTTCGCCTTGTTGATAGCACTGTCATAGCGGTTGCGGGCAAAACGGTCCAGCTGATATACCAAAACGCCCTCAAAGGTGTGCCTGTCGCTGTCGGAGATCATCCGCTGAAATTCGGCACGGTTGTCCGTGGTGCCGCTGATGGCCCGGTCGATATATTCTCCGACAACGGTATAATGATTCGACTCCGCATATTCATAGCACACCTTGAGCTGTCCCTCAATGGACTGCTCCGTCTGGCTGTGGCTGGAAAAGCGGGCGTAGATGACTACATTCATACAGAATCCTCCTCTCCGATTTTCATTATAGTCATCCGCTCTCCGGTGTCGAATGTGCCGCATATTCCGGGTGCTTCAGTAGCCACTTTGCAAAATAGGCCTTGCCCTCGTCGCTGGCGTAAAACTTACGCAGCTCCGGGAGCATGGCCTTGGCAAAGGAGGTAAGCAGTTCCTCCGGCAGTGCGACCTGCGTGTAGTCGATCTTGCGATATTCTCCCATAGGCCGCACCTCCTTATCGCTCCCGGTCGGTTCGTCGACGGTAGTCCCGCTCGCAGAGCTTCACCACGGCGTCCTCAATCTGGGCAGCGGTATAGCTCTGGGGGAAAAACTTGCGAATACGCTCCATTGGAATTTTAAGGCGGGCCTTCTGATTGGCTTTTTCCTCCGACATAATGGATTGAATGAACGCCGTGGTCAGCGTCTCCTCCCGCTCAGCCCTGTGCATCCGCCACGCCTGCGAATAGGACGGGGTGCAGTCGTTCATTTCGCACTGTTCCAGCACCTCCCGCTGGCTGGATTCGTCAAGAAACGAAAGCTCCACACCTACGGATAGGGCGATTTCACCTTTATCCATCTTTTCAAGGAATTCAGGAATGAGATAGGTCAGGCGGATATATCGCTTAACGGTATCCTTGCTGATTCCTTCTTGCTCTCCGATTACCTCCGTGGACAACTTCGGTGCAATTTGCTCCGGAGTTATGTCTGTTCTTTGTCCCTGATGCTTCAGGGCATCAGCTTTCAACTTATACGCAAAAGCCTTTTCGGATGGCAAAATATGCTCCCGGTGCAGGTTGCTGTCCACCACCGCAATGGCGGCAGTATCTCGGTCGAGGGCATAAATTAAGGCAGGGACCTCGGTGATCCCTGCCTTTTGTGCGGCGTGTAAGCGGCGATGTCCGCTTATTACCTCATATTCCTCTGTGTTTTCAATCGGTCGGACAATCAGCGGTGAGAGAACACCTTGCGTCTGTATGCTTTCGATCAGCGTGTTCATCTCGTCATCGTCCCTGACCTTAAACGGGTGTCCGGCAAAGGGACGCAATTTTTCTACCGGAATTGCCACCGGTTTTTTCATCGTATTTTTCATTCTATCTACCTCTTTCCTTGTATCTTGCACGGGCTTTTTTCTCCAGCTCGTGCTCTTGTTTTAACAGTTCATACAGGTGCGGGGAGTTCTCTAAAATCCGCTCCGCACGGCGCAGATGCTCCCTTACAGGCTTCATCTGCCCGGATACCGCCTTGCGGCGTTCCTTATTTTGCGCCTGTTCCTCCGGCGACTTGGGGCGGCGTATGCGGTTGCTGATGCCGCTGCGCTCATGCTCCAAAGCGGAAAGCTCTGCCTTGGATTGCTCAATATTTGCTTGCAGGTCGGCTGTCGTATGGATACCGTGCTCCTGCAAGAAGTGATAGTCGGCAACCAGCTCCTTCAAATCCTTTTCCGCCGCCCGCAGATCCGGTGATAGCAGCATTACATCGGCAAGCTCGGCTACGATTTGAATTACAGTTATGACAAGATAAAACACCGCATCCACCAAAACGGTTGCAGTGTCACAGCTGTGTTCAATGGAGAAACCCAGATTTCGCAGCTCGTCCTCCAGCGGGAATTTCTTCGGCTTGTACGGCGGTCGGTATTCCAAGGTGAATAGCCGATACCGATTTTCGGCGTTCTGCTGCAGCTGTGCGTTGACACGATCTTTGGAAAAGCCGATGCCGCTCAGCCGCACAGCACGCTCCCAATGCTTCGCTTTGACCGAAAATCGCACAGGATCAAGGGTGTATCCGAGCGCATAAAGCTGACTTTCAAACTCTCTTGGGCTGGTCGCAAAGGACAGGCAGTATTCCACATCCTCCCGCAGATAGTCCCGGTGGGTTTTCTTGCCGGCCTTGTGAACCCAATATTCTTTCTTCTTGCCCTTGGAGTAGAAATCGCTGTTTTCCAGCACAAACAGTTCGTGCTCCCGGCAGATCTCATCGGAGATTTTACGCAACTCTTTGTGGTCGCCGATTTTATTCTTGAACTTTGCACCGTCCTTGAAGGACACGGGGTTCACAACAAAATGGCAATGCACATTGTCGGTGTTCAGGTGGACGGTGACCAGCACTTGATACCGCTCACCCCACATTCTTCGGGCGGTTTCCTTGCCGATGGCGAACACCTGCTCCGGCGTGACCTCGCCCTCACGAAAGCTCTGAATGCCGTGGTAGCCGACGACCTTGCCACGCAGACCGAATCGCCGCTGCACGGCGATCATTTCGGCATAGGCATTCTGCGCCGAGCAGTTGATGCCGCCGACAAACATTTTGCGGTCGGTTTTATCATCGTTCTCTGCATAGCGCAGAGCGGCGTACAGATCCTCGTCGAGATATTCCGGGGCGGTGGTCTTGTCGGGATTGTCGGCGTAGTCCAGCGTGGCTTTCAGGTTTTTGAACACAGGCCAAAAACCTGTAACAGCCATAGCGCATCACCCCTTTCCCGGCAGCAAGAATTCTGCTGTGATCTGCTTCAGCACCACACCAATTTCCTCGTCAAGCTCCGGCGACCCCGCCTTATCTGCAAGCTCGCCCAGCTTTTCAAGGCAAGCAAAAAGAGCGTCAGGCGGAACCACTCTCGGCTTGTACCCCAACGCTCTTTGCTTCACATATTCGGTTGTACTCAGCCCGCATTTTCGGGCCTTTGCTTGAATCTTCTCTTTTTCCATTGCCGTAACTCTTACGGCAATTCGTATATCCTTTCCCATGCACATCTCTCCTTTCCGGGGGATTGGGGGCTGTGCCCCCAAAGAGTCAGCCGATTTCGGCTGTGATTGGGACTTTTGTGGCACACAAAGTCCCTGCTTGCTATACCATAGGACGCACCCCGCAGGGCATAGAGAAAAGCGGCTGTCAGATACCGAGATTTCAGCGAATTTCTACGCTGCACGATACTGAAAGTCGCTTTCTTGCCCCTTGGGATACATCTTGTTTTTGGGCCATAATGGCTCTGATTTTGCTGCAAATACTGCAATTTGAGCCACATATCGGCGTTTTGGCTCAGCCGAACATTTCAAGGTCATCCAGCACACTCTTTTCGTTTTCAGCTTGCTGCTCCTCGGTCAACTCCGGTTGCACCTGTTCAAAAACAGGAGATGCCGCAACAAACGACACCTCCTGTAATTCCTCCCGTATGACCTGCCGAATATCCTCCAATAAAAAACCGCTTGCGGATGACTGCCGCTGCATTTCGTTTAAGACCGCCGTTACCACAAAAGCGTTGCGGGATTTATCCAGCGACTGTAAATACTGTGCGGCGTTTTCTTCCATCGGCTTGTCCAAATCAAACCGCACATTGATCCGATATTTGCTCATCCCTTCGCCTCAGCCTTCATCTGCGCCTCGGCCAGATACTCATATCCCTTTGCGGCGGCGCAGATGTCCTCGACGAATTTCACACGGTCGGTGCTGAACTTATAAAAGTTTTTTACAAGGCAGCCACCTCCACCGGTCACATACAAGGTCATCGTATTCTCATCGTAGCCGTGCTCGCGTAGCCTGCGGAAGATGTCCCGCACATACTCGGCAGCGACGCCCTTGATGATTTTCAGGTCGGCAGGCGCAATATTTGCCGTGTCGGTGATCAGCACCTCGTCGATGATGGCATCGTTGATCTCCCGCTGCGTTTTCTGCATAAACGCCTCACGGACAGCGAGGGTACACTGGTAGGTCCCGAATTTCTCGGTGAACATTTTGCCCTGCTGCGGCTTGCCGTTGATCATATACAGGGTGTTCATCGTGCCGTTGCCGATGTCGCCAATCAGGTTGACACCTTTTAGTGTGGTGGCAAAGCTGGCAATGGCGGCATACCCCTGCGGATAGATACGCACATCGTCGATATAGAGGTGGTAGTCCGCCTTTTTGTAGGAGAACTCCACCTCGGCGTTCTTCATCAGATACGCCTTAAAGTCCGCCTTTTGCCCGCTTGTCCAAGTCAGCGGCAGACCGGCGGCAATCACAATGTGCGCCTCGGTAAGATTTTCGGCTTTCAGCTCCTTGGCGATTGCCGCAAGGGTCAGCACATAATAGTCCTCGTCCTTGATTTTGTCCGGTGCAAACTCCTTGTGTCCCTCGCCGATGAGATAATACCTGCCGCCGTAGACCAGCATGTCCGCCGTAAACAGCGGTTCGTGGTCATAGGCGGTGATACCGGTGGGAAAGCAGCAATTGGCCGTTTTCATATTCCCGTACCCGTGGTCAATGCCGATGATTTTTGTGTTGTGGATTGTTTTCATTTCCTCATCCTCCTCATTTATTCTGATCTCTAATTTGTGCGTATAACTCACTATCGGACGGCAACACCGCACGGCGGAAATAGTTGCAGTAGATGCCGCTCCGGCTGATGATCTGCACGCAGCGATGTGCTTCTCCGTCATCCAGCAGGATGCAGTTGCCGTGGTCATAGCAGCAGCATCGTCGGCGCACCAGTTTGTTGACCCGTCCTCGCTGGGACGGGTATATTCTCCATTTCATAATATCCACCTCCGTTTGGGCATAAAAATAACACCTACCGATTTCCGATAGGTGTTATCCGATGATTTTGCCGCCCTCAAAGCCGTAGTCCACACCGGTGTAGGCTTCATAAGCCTGCCCGATCTTGCGGATACGCTTGAGCACGCCGCTGTGATTTTTGTAGCCTAGCTTTTCGGCAATCTCCTCCAGCGTGTCGCCGCTCATACGCAGTTCAAGGATCTGCATATCCTTTTCGCTGAGCGTAGCTTTGAACTGATCCACCAGCGCCTGTGCTACCACTGTTTCCTCCACATTCTGCGATGGGTCAGGCTCCTCGTATTCCTGTCCGCCGTGGGTGTCGGCATAGGCCTCTTGAAATTCCTCCAGAGAGATTATCGGGTGCTTGGTGCGGGTGTGATACCATTTGCGGATGAAGTCCGTTTTCTGGTTGCTCTTTCGGAAGTCAAAGTCCTCAAAGCAGGGGTACTCCCGTGCCACTTGGATGATCTCGTCCATCCGGTGCTTTTTCATCACATTGGGCACGATGTAGCGTAGATAGATGTCGATCTGCCATTCCGGTACATAGCCCAATTCCGAGTGGCAGCCTTTGAATAATTCGCCGGCGGACGCCAAGATGCCTTCGTCCGTCAGCTCTTGGATCTAGTAGTCCGGGCAGTGGGCAAACCGCCACGCCGGGTCGTAGCCGGAATAAATTTCCATATACTCGCCGAAGCCCATATACGGCCAAACCATAAAGGCGGTGGCGTCTATGATGAGCAGCCGGAACAGGTCGCTCTCCACGAACTCACAGGCGGCCCGGTTACGGAGCAGCACCTGCGGATTCCGTGGAATGGCGTTCAGTTCAGCCCCACAGCGGGACAGGATGCTTTTCGGGATGAAGTAGTAGAACGGGATGTACTCTGCGTTGCGGAACGGCGTAGGCGGGCCGTCCTTTCTGGTCAGCATAATTGGCATTTTTATCGTCTCCTTTCCAGAGGGCCAGCGCCCTCTATTTTTTAACGGCATAAGCAAGCGTCGATTGTTCCTGCTTTTCAAAAATAATTTTAGCATAGTTGCTGTCCAATAAAAATCCCTACAAGCGCAGAAAACGAAAAAAGCCCGGTGAGTACAGAGAAAATCTGAAACTCACCGGGGCTGAACGAAAATCCATAGATTCGATTCCTGTCACCGATCTTCTTACAATAAACGGTGACAATTTTGTTTTCATACTTTTCGGGTAGAATAATGAGAAAATACTCGGAGGTAAATCCACAATGAAGGGACGATTACTCACGGCGGCGGAGATCGCCGAATTTACGGAACATCTTATCTTAGAGGAACGGAGTGCCGCAACAGTCGAAAAATATGTTCGGGATGTCCGCGCCTTTGCGGCATACGCACCGGATGGAGAAATTACAAAGGAAACCGTGATCGCATACAAAAAGCACCTGCAAGAAATTTACGCCGTGCGGAGCGTAAACTCCATGCTGGCCAGCATCAACTGTCTATTCACCTTTCTCGGCTGGCACGACCTGAAGGTAAAAACGCTGAAATTGCAGCAGCAGGTTTACTGCCCCGAAGAAAAGGAACTGACGAAAGCGGAATACACACGGCTCTGCCGGGCAGCGATGCGAAAGCACAATGAACGGCTCTGTCTGATTTTACAGACCATCTGTGGTACCGGCATCCGAGTCAGTGAGCTGCAATTTATCACTGTTGAGGCAGCACGGTGCGGCGAGGCGGTGGTAAGCTGCAAGGCGAAAACCCGGACGGTGTTTCTTGTAAAGGTGCTGAGACAAAAATTGCTCCGCTATGCAGTGGAGCAAGGAATCGAAAGCGGAATGATTTTCGTAACCCGCACGGGCAAGCCGGTCAATCGGACGAACCTATGGAGAGAAATGAAGGCGCTATGCGCGGAGGCAGATGTCAACCCACAAAAGGTGTTCCCGCACAACCTGCGCCACCTGTTCGCCCGTGTGTTCTATGGAATTGAAAAGGATATTGCAAAGCTGGCGGACATTCTCGGTCACTCAAGCATCGATACGACCCGCATCTATATCATTTCCACCGGCACGGAGCACCGCCGCCGCATGGAGAATATGCACCTAATTTTATAAGCAACAGAATCCCGATTATGTTGTAAGCAGGGCAGCAAAAAAGACATGCCACAGATTGGGCAGGCCAAAAAGAGTATGAAAAAGTAAGCCTTCTCTTATCGCTTCAAAAAGCGAGCCGGAAAGGCTTTCTTGTTATGCTCAATTTTAGACAATTTTGGGGTTTTCACGCTTTTCGCCGATGCTTTCTTTACTTTTTCGCAGGTTGATGCTATAATTTAATATGTATAGGTATGCTTCTATCAAAATGGAACTACAACATAATCGGGATTATGTTTCCGGGGGGATCAAAAGCGTGACAAAGCAAGTGAAATCCAAACAGCGGGTGGCGGACCACGGCGAGGTGTTTACCGCCGAGCGGGAGGTCAAGTCGATGTGCGACCTCGTGAAAACCGAGACAGAGCGCATCGACAGCCGCTTTCTGGAGCCTGCCTGCGGCGATGGAAATTTTCTTGCCGAGATCCTGTCCCGGAAGCTGGCCGTTGTGAAAAAGAAATACAAGAAGTTCCCGATGGACTACGAAAAATACTCCGTTCTGGCCGTCAGCAGCCTGTACGGTGTGGATATTCTGCAAGACAACTGCGAGGCCTGCCGGGAGCGACTTTATCGGTTGTGGGACAAGGAGTACAAAGCCGTCTGCAAAAAGGAAGTTAGCGAGGACTGCCGCCGCTCGGTGCGGTTTATTCTGTCCCGCAATATCGTCTGCGGCAACGCCCTGAGCCTGATGTGCGTGGATGAAAATCAGCAGGATAGCGGGGAGCCCATCGTGTTTTCCGAATGGGCCTTTGTGACCGGCTATCAGCTCCAGCGCAGTGACTACACCTTTGCCAGGCTGATGCAGGGAGATGACGAGGCCCGTGACCTGTTCGGCAAGAAAAAACGCAAAAAGCGGGAGGAGCAGATGACCCTGTTCGACGCGGACGAACCCGCCGAGAAGCCCAGCGACGAGGGCGAGTTCCTCAAGAAATATGTGACGCACTACAGGAGGGTATGGGAAAATGAGCAATGATTTCTACTCCGGCATCTATAATCCGGATGTGTTGTCCTGCCTTGCCAATCTGTCCAACGACGAGGTGTTCACGCCGCCAGAGGTAGCCAATTCGATGCTGGATATGCTCCCGCAGGAGTTGTTTTCGGACCCCAATACCAAGTTTTTAGACCCGGCCTGCAAAAGCGGTGTCTTTCTGCGGGAGATCGCCAAGCGGCTGCTGACCGGATTGGAGCCGATCCTTCCCGACCTGCAGCAGCATATTGACCACATCTTTCATCACCAGCTTTACGGTATCGCCATCACCGAGTTGACCAGCCTGCTCTCCCGTCGTGGTGTGTATTGCAGCAAGTACCCCAACAGCGTGTATTCGGTGTCCCGCTTTGACGATGCGGAGGGCAACATTCGCTACAAGCGGATTCCCCACCGCTGGAAAAACGGAAAATGCGTCTTTTGCGGCGCAGCCCAGAGCCAGTACGACCGGGACGAAATGCTGGAGACCCATGCCTATGAGCTGATCCATACCACCAAGCCGGAGGATATTTTTAAGATGAAGTTCGATGTGATCATCAGTAACCCGCCGTATCAGTTGAGTGACGGCGGCGCAAAGGCCAGTGCAAAACCAATTTACAATTTATTTGTGCAACAAGCAAAGAAATTAAATCCCCGCTACTTGTCTATGATTATTCCTTCTCGCTGGTTCTCTGGTGGTAAAGGGTTGGACGATTTTCGGGCCTCTATGCTGGGAGATAATCGAACCAGAACACTTGTGGATTATACTGACTCCAAAGATTGTTTCCCGGGCGTTGATATTGCGGGTGGAATTTGCTATTTCTTATGGGACAGAGACCACCGTGGCAATTGTGCTGTGAAGAATATTGTAGGCGGCAAGGAACAGGATTCGCTTCGCCCACTGGATGAGTTTGATACCTTTATCCGTTATTCGGAAGCTGCTAATATTGTCAAAAAAGTTCAATCTTTTAACGAGAAGGCAATGGATACAATGGTTTCCGCAAGAAAGCCGTTTGGTCTTGATACAACAGTTCTGTTCTCGGAATTCGGTGATTTGACTCTCCGTTCCAGTAAGGGATTAGGAAAGTACCAATCGGAACAGCTTACTGCCGGGATTGATTTAGTCGATAAATGGAAAACCATTATTTCCTATGTCTCTTATGACCATGCTGGACAACCAAATAAAGATGGTATGCGAAAGGTTATGTCTGTAATTGAAGTTTTACCGCCAAAATCTGTTTGTACAGAAACTTACTTAGTAGCGGGGGCGTTTGACGATGAAACATCAGCTCAAAATCTAAAAAGTTATTTGTCAACAAGGTTTGTCAGGTTCCTTGTTGCCCAAATCGCAGTTTCCCAGCATATTACAAGAGGATGTTTTGCGTTTGTTCCCGTGCAGGATTTCTCTCGCGCATGGACAGATGAAGATTTATATGATAAATATAAATTGACAGAGGAAGAAATCACCTTTATTGAATCAATGATAAAATCTATGGAGTAACTTCGTATCAACAATTAGAGAGGAATAGTTTATGGAAACATACAGATGTATCTATTGCCTTAACCAAAAGCCGCGTTCCGAGTTTAACCGCGAACATGTAATCTCCAGATTTATGGGCACTTATGAAAATGCATATGTATTGGGAAACCAGCAGGTTTGCAAGGCATGTAATAGCTTTTTTTGCGACAATATCGAGAATGCGGTATCGTTCGATTCTTTGGAGGGTCTGCTTAGAATCGAACATCGCCCTACACCAATACATACAGATAGGGCGATAGGTAGAACGCGCCTAAAGATTAAGGGTCAAAACGATATTTTTGATGGGTTAACCATGTTTGCATCATCAAACCCGGAAAGCCAAAACAACCTCAAAATTGAAATTGCTCCAGCAGTCGGAATTATCCTTGATGACGAAGCTCGAAAGTATGAGTACTTTTCGATTGATTCTATTCCAGAGTGTGATGATGCAATCAGAGAAAGACTCCAAAACTGCAAGCAACCCTTCGTAACTTTCGGATATGAAGAATCAATAGTTACAGCGGCACTAACACAAAAGGACTACGATTTATCCAAGGCAACTTATACTGGCAATCTAACTCTTTCTCAAGTTACCTCTGAAACATCTTTAGAAACACTTATCAATTGCAAAGTAGATAGCATCCTTTCTAGGCTTGCTGCAAAAAACATTTTTAACTATCTCTGTTATGCATATGGAAAAGATTTTGTTTTACAATCCTGCTTTGATAACTTTCGCAACTTTATAAGAACTGGCAATCATAGTGAATCAATAAAAATGATTATAAATAATGGTGGATTACGGAATATACCTGGACTTGTAGAGAATTGTCATGTTGTTGGAACTGGATGGTCAATGATTAAAGAGCAGATATATTTGTGCGGATTTGTCTCTTGGTTCAATTCAATAACATATACTTTTGCATTATTTCCAGTTCCAACAGCAAAAATCAATTGTCTACCTCCGTTAAAGGTTATTATTTGTGACAACGACCAGCGTACTATTGCAGAAAGCGAGTATCTTACCGTTTTTGATTGGCCGGGCGATAATAAGAAGTTTGGATTTCTTGATAAAAATTTTCAACCAATTCCATGTGAGGGATGTGATAACTAATGCCGCAAATGGATTTCTTCCCCCAACGCCCAGAAGTCCATCCGATGATCTATGCCTACCGGGACTTAAATCCGGATTATGACGGCCTGCTGAAGGTGGGCTACACCGAAAAAGATGTGGACAGGCGTGTGGCGCAGCAGTACCCCACCAAGCGCCCGGACGGCAAGCTCCCCTATGAGATCTTGTACCGCAGCTCCGCCATGCGGGAGGATGGCTCCTGCTTTACCGACCACGATGTACATCGTATGCTCCGCCGTAGGAAAATCACCGGCGTGGGCGGTGAATGGTTCCGCTGCACGGTAGATGAGCTGGAAGCGGCGGTGCTGGCGGTGAAAACCGACACCATCAATGAGGAGAACCGCACCCGTACCTTTTCCATGCGCCCGGAGCAGGAGGAGGCCGTCAACAAGACCATCGCCTATTTTCGTTCCGCCAAGCTGGATACGCCGGACCGTGCACCGAAATTCCTCTGGAATGCCAAAATGCGCTTCGGCAAAACCTTCGCCGCCTATGAGCTGGCCAAACGAATGGGGCTGAAAAAGGTGCTTGTGCTGACCTTCAAGCCTGCTGTCGAGGCGGCGTGGGAGGAAGATCTCATGACCCACAAGGACTTTAAGGGCTGGCAATTCATCTGTCGGGACGGAATGCGCTACGAGGACGCCGACCTGTCCCGTCCCATCGTCTGTTTCGGCTCTTTTCAGGACTATCTCGGCACCAACGAGAGCGGCGGCATCAAGGCAAAGAACGAATGGGTACATACCACCAACTGGGACATTGTGATCTTTGACGAATACCATTTCGGCGCGTGGCGGGACAATGCCAAAAAGCTCTTTGAAATGGACAACGAGGACGAGGATTACGACTTCGATATGGAGAAGTACAAGAAGGACGAGGCCGACAACGCCTACAACGAGACCTTCCTGCCCATCACCACATCGTACTATCTGTTTCTGTCCGGCACGCCGTTCCGCGCCATCAACAGCGGCGAATTTATCGAGGATCAAATCTACAACTGGACCTATTCCGACGAGCAGCGGGCCAAGGAAAACTGGGACGGGGCTGCGGACAACCCCTATGCAGCACTGCCCCGGATGGTGATGATGACCTACCGCATCCCGGACAGCATCCGGCAGATCGCCATGCAGGGTCAGTTCGACGAATTTGACTTGAATGTATTTTTCTCCGCCAAATACGGCGAGAAAAGCAAGTCGGAGACCGCCCGCTTTGTTTATGAGAACGAGGTGCAGAAGTGGCTGGGCCTGATTCGCGGCTCCTATCTCCCCGCCAGCGTGGACGATATGAAGCTGGGTCAGGACAAGCGCCCGCCTATGCCGTTTTCCGATACCCGGTTGCTGAATGTGCTGTCCCATACCTTCTGGTTTTTGCCCAATGTGGCCAGCTGCTACGCCATGTACAATCTGCTGCAGCAGAAGCAGAACAGCTTTTACCACGATTACCGCATCAATGTCTGCGCCGGGACCAAGGCGGGCATTGGCGTGGATGCGTTGGAGCCAGTGCAGAAATCCATGGGTGACCCGCTGACCACCAAGACCATCACACTGTCCTGCGGCAAGCTGACCACCGGCGTCACGGTCAAACCGTGGACGGGCATCTTTATGCTGCGGAATCTAAAAAGCCCGGAGACCTATTTCCAAGCAGCGTTCCGGGTACAGTCTCCGTGGACGGTGCGTACCGGCTCCGGCACCGATCAGATCATGAAGTATGAGTGCTATGTCTTTGACTTTGCACTGGACCGTGCCCTCAAGCAGATCTCGGATTATTCCTGCCGCCTGAATGTGAGTGAAAGCAACCCGGAAAAGAAGGTGGCGGAATTCATCAACTTCCTGCCCGTACTGGCCTATGACGGCAGCAGCATGAAGCAGATCGACGCACAGGACATTCTGGATATCGCCATGGCCGGTACCTCGGCCACGCTGCTGGCCAAGCGCTGGGAATCCGCATTGCTGGTCAATGTGGACAATGATACGCTCCGGAGGCTGATGGCAAACAAGGAGGCAATGGAGGCCCTGATGAAAATTGAAGGGTTCCGCAGCCTGAACTCGGATATTGAGACCATCATCAACAAATCGGAGAGCGTGAAAAAGGCCAAGAAGGAAAAGGGCAAGGAGCTCACCAAGGAGGAGAAAAAGGAAATCTCCGAGGAAGAAAAAGAATACAAATCCATGCGGAAGCAGATTCAGGAGAAGCTCATCAAATTTGCCACCCGTGTGCCGATCTTTATGTATCTGACGGATTACCGGGAGCGATCTCTGAAGGATGTGATCACGCAGCTGGAACCGGGGCTCTTCAAAAAAGTGACCGGTCTGGATGTGAAGGATTTTAATCTGTTGGTGGAGCTGAATGTATTTAACGCCAGCCTGATGAATGATGCCATCTTTAAATTCAAGCGCTATGAGGATTCCAGCCTGTCCTACACCGGCCTGGACAAGCACGAAAACGAGGATGTCGGCGGCTGGGATACCGTCGTGAAGCGCAAGGAGTACGAGCTGCTGTTCTATAACCAGCAGTCTACGATGAATGCGCCGGAAATCGACGAAGCCGATGTTCCGGAAGCGGACGAGGAGCCGGAGCCGCCCAAAGACCCCGTTCCAACTCGGACACCACCGGCTAAGCCGGATTTTGTCACTGCTGCCTTCGGCGTGAAATCTCCGATCGCTCCCGCAAAGCCCCAGCATCCTGAAAAACCGAAGGTCGATGTTTCTGGCGTTGCCGTTGGAAGTGCTGTGGCTCATGCTAAGTTCGGCATCGGCAAGGTGATCGAGCTGAACAGGGGATATGTGACCGTCCGCTTTGAGCAGGGCGAGAAGCGCTTTATTTTCCCCGATGCGTTTGAATCCGGATTTTTGAAAGCGCAATAAGCAAAAAGAGACCCTTCGTATCATTTTCTTGACTTAATACGAAGGGCCTTGCCTTATGTATAGATTACTTGATGATAGACAGTTTCGGATGCACGGTCTCGGCAGGAATTCATCCGCCCGACCCATTCCATTTGGTCGTTGGCTTTCAGCGTTTCCGTAATGCCCTCAGCATCTGCCATTTGTTTTACCAGCCGAAGAAAAAGCTCCTCTGCCTGTCGGTCAATGTCCGCAAGATAGGCGTTCAATTCGCCACTTGCCAGCAGAGTGGCATATCGCACACGGCGATGCTCCTTGAGATAGCGGAGATGCCGCTGCCCCCATACCCCGATTGACCGCGCTTCCTCCGGCTCATCCTCCCCGGCAATCAGGTAATAGTCACCGACCAATTCATATTTCAGCCCAGTGCGTTCATCCGTGACAAATCTCTCCATTCGTATAACCTCCTGTTCCTTTCTGCAATCATTGTAGCAGTAGGAATAGCAGAAATCGAATGTGCGGATAGCAAAAAAGCGCCGTCTCGGAATCACTCCCAAGACGGCACTTTTCTGTTATGGATCAGAGCGAACATTTCACGGCAAAGCTGCCGCTGAAAGATATAGGTGTTCGACCAATACCTGTTTGGCAAGCGAGCACGAAAAAGGCAAATCCGCATTTTCGATTGATGGATTTATATTCTTGGAAATCAAGCTATGGTTCTAATGTATTGGGGAACTTACAACTTGAAATCCAATTTCTTCAAATCTCTTTTTCTGTGGTTCGAGATTTCCCTTGATTTTCGAGCTATCCAATAAAATGGTTAGATTTCTCCTTGCCCGTGAACACCCTACATAGAATAATTTGTATGCGCTCAGAATACTATATGCCGTATTACCTTTTAGGCAATCTCTCGCTTTTGTAACCCCCGGCTTTGAAAAGTAGCTTTCATAATCTGCACCATAAATAAATTGAAAATACGGATTATCTTTAAATCTATCAAACACTGTGTGTATCTTCTCTTTAATCATTTCTTCGTTAGCCGCATAAGTATCCTTTTTAAGATCACTTACTTTAATGCCTATACTCCTCTGGATATTGTCCACTTCAGCCGCAAAATCATAATAGAATTGGTTAAGCGTTTTGGCGGAAATCGGTATCTGTCCCCACATTTCAAAAAAACGATACATTGCAACGCACGGATTATTTGAGCTATCTTCGGCAACAAAGACAACACTGTCATGACTTTCTCCTTTCACACCATGCTGGGTCGAGACTCTCGGATTGCATAAATAATCCGCAACATGGACCACCTCAACTACAGGGACAAGTTCTGCTAGTTTATAGTCATCGTCATCAACAATACCACTCAAGTATGCTTCATTTAGTAGATGCACATTTGAAAGGCCTCTAATTAAGTCAGCTATAGTTTTGCTTTCACTTTCAATAATATTAAAAACTTGCTTTATGCTATTAAAGACCGTTTCCTTATCATTATGAGTTTGAATATTCCAGCTTTCTTTGCTGAAGATGGATTTATTCCCTTTCAGAATCTGAATAATATTCCCATACTGCTGCGCCTTATAGAGCTTTAACAAATCAACAACACAGAACAACACTTTTAAGAGGGCATCAGGATTATCTTCATAACGAGTTGTTAGTACATCCACCGCAGATACTGCTTTGCCAAAAGAGTATTTCTCCATACTATTGAACGCATCATACAAATGAATTGCATCAATATCAGAAAAACGTTCTTTGTTAAAGAGATATAGGATCAGCGTGTCAGGATCTGTTTTTCGAAGGTTCTCAATTTCCGCTTGAATAGAATGGCTAATAATAATCCTTGGATCAAAATCAGAGTCAGTACTTCTCATTTTCTCAGAGATGTTTTGAACAAACGCTGGATCATTGTAGATTCTGTTCAAGATGTTCACAATGCTTTTTGTTGAGCGGTAATTTGTTGTCAATGCCTTTGTCGTGTCAAATAGCTCAAAGCTTTCTTCAAAAGATCCATCATAGTTTTTATATATCTGCTGCATTCGATCCCCAAACAAGAACAGCTTGGTTTTTGTATTATGTACACTTTCAAAGAATATCTTTAGAACATCGCTCATTGTATCCTGATACTCATCGATAAAAACGAATTGGTACTTACTGGAAATTCTTTTTCCAATGACAGGATAACGATTGAAAACCGCTTTGAAAAAGCTTATTAAATCATCATGAGACAGTCCACCATAGTACAAAGAGCTAAATGGCGATTCGTTATATGAGAGCACCTTGATGTTTTTTTTAACCGTGTCATAATCTAGCTTCCCATACTTCTCAATATAACGAGCATTACTCTCAGTTATACTATCTTTCTGGCCTTTATTATCTATCCGTTCAGATATTCGTGCACCATAGATTTCAAAATATAATTCCAATATGTTCTGGTGGGCAAAATAGGGCTTCAGAAAAGAGTGCAGAAAAGAGTGGATCGTACCGATAAATACATTTTTAGAGAGAACATCTTTTGATAATTCATCTGCAGCACGATTCGTATATGTGATGCAGAGAATATTGTCTTTCGGATTATCTATGATACACCTTTGCACCATTGACTTTATTTCCGTCGTCTTCCCACTGCCCGCCGGTGCATTTATTAAAAAGCAGTTGTTTAATCTGTTAGCCACATTAAGCCCTCCTCTATATAGTTGGGAAGCATAGCGTCGACAAGCTTGTTGAGAATAACTGAGTACATAAAGTCAGTTTTGTTTTTACTTGTATGATGTACGATTGTCCGGATACTGCATGAGTCCACTCTTTGCGGTATCACAAACTTTAACTTATCGCTTTTGCGTAGACTTGTCCATTCTTTTCTTGTCTTCGTATCCAGCGCTGACATATTATACCGTTTTGCAAGCATTGCTTCTTCGAGCGTTCGAGCATAGTGATCATTTATACCCTGGAAGGCCAGACATATGTTTTTTATTGCCACATGTTTCATGTTGTCTTTCCAAGAATAAAGAACCTGTACTGTTAGTTCAGATTCTTTTAGAGCTTCTTTTGCAAATGCATTAATTGTAGCGTTTGTAGAAAGCGATTGAACTACATCGCTCTCTGTCTCGGCATCTGCATCAAAGTCCAAATCTGTTATGATAAGAGATTTGATATTCAAATAATCCAGAATTGGCTTATAATTTATCGCATACGCACCACCGACCTGTACAAAGGAAATGTACTGATTTCTCAAAGCCTCAAACCTCTCCGAAAGCAATGCATTTTTAATAAGCATTCTTTCCGTATCACCTTCGTACAGTATTACTTTATCAGCGAAGATTATATCCGGGAAATTGATGGCATAAAAACCATCGTAGAATTCGATCAAATCTTTTAACTTTTGATTTGGTTTGATTACTTCATCTATAAACCTATGTAAGTCATAAAGGCAACATTCAAATGGTTTAACTTGCCGGAGAACTCGAAGTTGAGAAATACGACTATTACGGACGACTTCATGAGAATGTGTTGTTACAAAACCTTGCATTGCACTCTCTTTGCTGTAATAGGCGAACAGATATTGCGAGAAAACGTTTTGCATCTGTGGATGCATATGAGCCTCAGGTTCCTCAATGACAAAGAAGTTTACGAGCAGAGGATCAATGGTCTTCCGGTACTTTTCCAACTGAAGGTGAATAAAGATAAGGTTGCTATATCCCAAACCTTGAGAAGATTCTCTCAAGAAAAAATTATCCACTTGATATTTTGCGCTTGTAATGCTTTTGAGCAGGGATTGGACTGCTTCATCTGTTACCACCATATCGATGGTAATGTTACCGGCTTGCCCACCATTGGTTTTAGATATTTGTTCTATAGTTTTTCCAAGCGTTTCAATAGATGCTTTACGAACCTCTTGCTGAATTTGTTCGTCTTCAATCGATTGCTTAATCTTATCCGGCAAAGACTGAATTAGTGTTTTCCAGTTATCTTCTTGGCTTGCTATATCTATCATGTTTTTGCTCAGTATTTTAGCCCTATCTGAGTTCCCATCATCCAGTGTTCTGCCAGCCATAATATTCTGATAATTGAAAAGCCCCCTAAACGATGCCACATCCATAGGAACAATATTGCTATAGGTTTTATCAGAGAAATAGGTAGCATCCTTACAGCTATCAGTATATATCTGAATCAGCATTTCCTTAATGATACGAATCCCTTCGGCGTCCTTATCATCATCTCCAACCAGTTTATCGAAACGATTACATAGCTTTTCATATTCTGAATCCAAGGATTTTCTCAGCAAATCCTTGTCTAGTTCAAATCGGTAAATGAAATAAAAGCTGCTGTTATCCGGATCAAGCTCCATGATGTAGTCGGCAAAGTTCCGAATGTCATCGCCGGCGGGATCATAATCTACTTGAATCAGGACTTCTATTGGAGTAAGCAGCATTTCATTTTCTGGATTCTCAGAGGGCACTATTGTTCCAAGGATATTTGCAATCAAATCATCTTTTTTATTTTCTTGTTTAAATTGAGCTTGAAAATAAGGAAATACTGCAGTACACCATTCTTGAGATTCATATACGGGAAAGTCATCACTGCACAACGCTCCTTTAGCGTTAAAGACATAATTAAAAAGCTCTACAATAGATGTCTTCCCGCTATTGTTTGCTCCGGCAATAACGGTAATATCATCTTCCATATTGATTGTTGCTTTCAAAATCTTTCGAAACCCAGATATCTGAATGGTTGTGATTTTCATTTATATTCCCTCCACACAGCAGATCACGATTATGCCTGTTTTATAAGGTTTTATGCCTTCGAAGAATTTGATACCCTACCGGCCTCGGTCCGTTGAATCGTACTGCCTTTTAGCAAGGCACACAACTCAGCCTTCATTGCCGTGAGACTGGCATCCAGAAAAATTTTGGATATCTCCGCTTTGGAAAGCGGAGCCAGATTGCTTAATACTGTTGCCTTGATGCGTGTTTTAGTAACCTTTTTCCGTGGACGACGGCAAACCATTTATCCAGATCTTTATAGCACATATACATTGACTCAACGCTTGTTTCCAATAGCCTCATAGTATCGCATTTCAAATGCAGTGGCATTATTATCGCTCCTTTGCTTCTTATGGTATATTCGCATTATATCATAAAAAGCTGAAAACGGTAGCATTCCATTGATAAACATATTCCCCAATAACCCTATTGTAATGTTTTAGAACGCTTCAGAAATAATCGAGTAGGAGGCTCTCGTGAATAGAGAGTCGACCTCTCACACCACCGTGCGT
>OGZI01001542.1_pt1 | contig 22518 bp, 33 predicted proteins | sample 1576711 | NCBI WGS metagenome assembly OGZI01 (sample SAMEA3541482, study PRJEB24748) | human gut metagenome | biome: human gut; feature: human-associated habitat; material: faeces | place: China | collected 2012
GTTTTTCTATATGGAAGTAAAGGAGATTTTACTCCATGAACTCTAAAATCATTTTTATAATCTGTTAACGTCTTAGCAAAATAAACTTTAAATTCACTTCCCCCTATCCCAGCACGGACAAAATAGATATATCCTTTTTCATCAATAAATGCTGATGAGTTGTTAAAATCATTATCACTAAACTCTTCAATTACAGGAGCTGGAGAAGTAGGTAATTTCAAATTATTTTGATTTTCATACTCCTTCTCTTTAGCGAATATATCTTTCTCCATTTCAGAAAGAAGTTTTTTCATAGCTTCAATCTCTTTTTTTGCTGAACTTAGTTCTGCAGGAGAGGATGATTTTTTTATCTGCTTTTCAATACTTTTGATAGCTCCTAAAGATTTTTTGGAGATGCTGCCTTTGTATTCAATAGTCTTTTTAGGTTCCTCTGGAGAAAGAGCCAATTCAATTAGCTCTCTTATATCCTCCATGTTTTTCACACCTTTTTCCATAATGTCTAATGCTAATTGAGGATCAACATCTTTATGAGTAAGAAGTCTAACAGCTACTCCAGAGAGAGAACTGATATAGTCTTTCATGTGGGGAGCTTGGATATATAATTCATAAGTTTTTAGTAACTCACTTACCTTATCTTTAGTAAATCCAAGATGACTATACCAAGCCATGAAGCTACCCTCTTTAGCTTTTTGAAGTTTCATTTTAACTTCTACAAGTGCCATACAAATATCATATTTTGAAGAACTATATTTTTTAAAACTATTTGAGATAAATTCCTCTTTTTTTTCAATGAAGGCTTTATCTTCTGCATTTATTTCGTAACTCTCGAAATCAAAAGTTGAATGCCACTCCACTTCCTGCATTGTTGCCTTTAATTTATCAAGCATAGCTAACTTGTTTGACATTATAACACCTCCAGAACTTGCAAGAATAATTCTTGAAGGGCTTTAGCTTCTTTTGCATTATATTCCCAAATTGTTTTACCATTATCAATAGCTCTTGAAATAAAAGAACTTTGTTTAATAGGTACAGAGAGAAATATACTTGGAGCATAAGAAATTATCTCTTTTAAAAGTGAGTAATATTCTTTTTCAAGTTTAGTTCTTCCAGTACGATTAGGTATAATAGCTCTAACCTTACTCTTAGGTTGTATTTGCTCCATTAAAGTTGTAATAGAACTTATAGTAACTTGGTCAAGGAAAGTTGGGATAACTACTTCATCAGCTAACTCTATAAATTTTTTATCAAGGTTAAGGACAGGAGTAGAATCAATAAATATATAATCAAACTCTCCCTTTAAAACATTGACAAAGCTCTCAAATCTTACTTCCAATTCCTCTGGAAGCATAGCTGAATTAAAAGGGATGTAGTAAAGATTTTTTCTTAACTCTGTAAAGCCACCATTCCCACCTGTAAGCCATTCATCTAACCCTAGTGGAGTAAGACTACCATTCCCACTGAAATCTAATATATTATTTTGAGAATCTGAAGTAATTATTATAACCTTACTTCCATCAAGAGCAGCTTTATGTGCTAACTGAAGAGTTATCCAAGATTTTCCAACTCCTCCTTTATTTGCTTTGATTAGAACCACTCTACTCATTTATATCTCCCTCCAACTGTACCTTCACTCTTCTATCTTGGCTAATTCTAAATATCATTTCTACATATTCTTTTCCTCTTTTTATTTTTCTTTCAGATTCTGTTTCTTCTATTACTAAATCTTCATTTTCTAGAAGAAAGATAGTGTTATCAAATGCCAAACTTGGCATCGAACTTTCACTGAATATCTGTAATAAAAATTTATCTGCAACATCATACTCATGAAAATAAAAAGCAGGATGAAAAACTTTGAAATCAATTATTTTATCTTTATATTTCTCAAACAAATCTCTAAATAGCATTTAACTCCCCTCCAATAATTAAATTCTTCCATTATCTATTTCTACTAATTTAAATTTGTTAGGATTATTCATTACTAATCTATAACCTTTTTGATAATCCAAACCGAAAGCTTCGGTATAAGTTTTTATATCTCTATATTCAAATCCAGTTTCTAAATCTATTACTTTTCTACAAACCCTAGGTCTTTTAACATATTTTTCTCTATAATCTAAGATATGATGAGCTAACTCAAGTTTATTAACTTTGTATTTATCTGCCAGATTAAAAAGAAAATCAATTTCATGATCATGAACATCTAATAAAAAACTATTCATAAAAGAAATTTCTTTAAAGAAATTATCTACAGTCATACTTACCACCTTCCATGTAATCAGCTGGAATGGGAGCTAAAATTCTCCCAGCAGCTAAGTCGCCTTGATGAAACATTTTTAGCTTCACTAAATCAAGGATTAATTTTCCAGCTAAGTCACCTTTGATAGAATTATATCTATCTGAATCAATTCCTAACTCATCACATAATTCATGAATTTTATTATAATTTTCTACAGAAATTTTTATTGACATTTAAGCTCCTTTTAAACTAGATAGATGACTCTTAAATTCAAATACAGTCATCTTAGACAACTTGCTTTTATTTTTGTTTAAAGTTTCTAAAGGGATATTTATTATTATTTTTTCAATTTCACTTCTCAATTCTTTATCTGAATAGATACCAGAAAAATATTTAAGCCATTTGATTTTAGCTTCCATATCCTCTGGAGCAGCAGGAGAAATTTCAGCTTTAATCTCCCAATTATCTCTCAAGGCTTGATAGACAGCACCATCATCCCATTTTTTTAACTGAGCTGTCATAAGAACGAGCTTTATTCTCTCCAAACCAACACTACCTTGTTCAACCAAAGTCATGATATTTTTACAAGTAGGAATACTTAAGCCATGACTTTGAAGTGCTGACTTGATTTGATAGATAGTATCTTTATCAAAATTATTCAAGTTAGAACTACTACTAATTTTTTTACTAACTTCCATTTGGTCTATCTTATTTACTTTATCTAACTTAGTAGTAGTTATTATATTTAAATTAGTATTCTTAATATTAGTATTCTTAGGGGTACATTTCATGCTACTACCCCTACCCACATTTGATGTAGGTACTGTACCCTCATTTGATGTAGTGGGTACATTAAATGTAGGTACATCAGATGTAGGTACTTCTACATTGTTGAGATAATAAAGATTTGAACTTCCTTTTCTTTTTTCTATCTCAATCAACCCTTTTTCTTCTAAGGATTTTATATATTTAACAACTGTTCTATTGTCTTTTACTCCTAATTCATCACAAAGAGTAGCTAATTTAGGAAAAGCATAATCATTGTTTCCAGCATGTCTTGCTAAGCAGATGTACAACATTTTTTCATACAGATTTAAATCTCTTCTATCTACTAAAGCATTATCTACCCAAAACCAATCTTTTTGTCTTCTATCTCTCATAACCTCTCCTTTCTACTCTTTCTTTTCTTTCAAGGCAATGCCTTCCAGTATAAATTTTGCTCTCTTTGCAAAATCCATATCAATATCTAAATTTACAAGTTCAATGGAGAATCTTTCTCCTCTTTCCATTATTTCTTTAACTAGATGGTCTTTAGCAGATTGCTCTCTAGTATAAGCTTTCATAGGAACACCGTCTGGATTGCATACTATATAGATAACTGAATCAAATATCTTAGTCATCTAAACCACCAGCCTTAACTAACTCTAAAGCTTTTTCTAGAGTAGTAGTCTTTCCATATTTTTTAATTAACATTTCTAATTGTTCGTAGCTTGTAACCATATTTTTTTACCTCCAATAAAGTTTGATAAAAAAATTTGATTTATTATATAAAGTATGCTAGACTTAATACATAAGCGGCATATAGCAGAGTGATGTCAATCCTCATTTTTCTTAGGTTATGTTATGTGTCCATTTAGAAGAGCAACGTGCGGGTTGCTCTTTTTTTATTACTACTCTTCAACATCTTTATAAATTCTACCAAGTTCAAAGTAATCGCTTTTCACTTCATCAACAGCAGCTAGAAATTCAGCAGTAATATCAAACAAAGCTTTAAATAGTTGAATATCTCCTTTGTGTGAATGCATTAATTCACATAGACTTTGATTGACCTGTTCAACTCTTTCAGAAGAGCTTAATTTTAAAATTTTCTCTTCCTCAGCTTTTTTAATTGTTGCAAAAATTTTTCTATTCATAACATCCTCCTAAGTAATTTGTTAGCACCCCCCCTTCCTGTAAAATTTTCCTGCTATTTTTATATAATTTTTCAAATTTTTATTTAATTTTTAAGAATTAAATTTTAAATTTATAAAATTATAATATAATTCCTTAAACATATAATACAATGTTATAACCAAATTGTCAAATTAAATTTTAATTCTATAACCACAAATTTTAAATTTGATTAAATATATATTTATGTTATAATTAGTAAAAAAGGAGGTTTCCAATGTTAAAATCAAAGTTAAGACATTTAATGGCAGATAAAAAAATAAATTCCTTATCAGCTTTAATTAGAGATTCCAAAATTAGTAGAGAAACTTTAAATAAGTTGTACCATGAAGAAAAAATGGAAACTCTAAAGTTAGAAATGATAGTAAAAATTTGTGAATATTTTAATTGCAATATCCAAGACTTAATAGAGTATATCCCAGATGAAGAAACTTTACAGAACTAATCTACTCAAGAGAGCATCCTAGACCGACCCGCCAAAGTCTTTTTAATTCTAGGACACTCTATTCAGTAGATTATGCTATTGAATAAATATTTTTTATAAGGGGAGATTTTTTATGAAAAAAATCGCGTTGTTTATTTGGTTTATTTGTTTATTATTAGGATGTGGAGATGAAGAGAGAAAATCTCAAGTACCTGATACTAAAATAGTTATTCCATATGACTATTATCAGGAAAGAGCTAATTCAGTAAAATTACAAGGTATAGTTTCTCTAAATCTATTTGAAAATAATCTTCCTACAGAAGAGCAATTAAAAAATATTGCAGAAGACTTAATTATGAAGAATCCAGACTATGAAAATTATTTTTTTACATTCAAATTTCCATTTACTCAAAAAAGACCTGAGAAAGATGCTAATAATTTTCAGTTGTATTACAATATTAATAAATTAGGAAAAAATGATTTTGAAATTCAAGCTCTATATCCTCAAATGAAATATTATAATTTAACTTTGAGTAAAAATATTATTGGTAAATTAGGTATTAATCAAATTTCAAATATAACTCCAATAAAAGTTGGAACTTCATTAAATGAGATATTTTCTAAATTAGGAAATCCTTCAGAAAAAAAGGATAATACTTATATTTATTATATTGTCAATAATAGAAATCAAACTTTTGGAACTCTTTATTTAGAAGAAAATGATAGTAAGATTTCTAATGTCGCATTTTATTCAAACAATTTAAACTTTGATGAAAACCAGTTATCTCAAATAGAAAAATATATAGCAGGAGATATCTCATTATCAGACTTGAAAATAAAGGAGATAGATGACATATATCCATTTAGTATTTCAATTAAACAATTTCCAGAAAGATTAAATTATTCTCGTTTAAGTATGGGAGATATAGATAATGTGGATTATTTAGAAAAAGTTAATAAAACAACTGTTGATTTTATAATCCCAGCAAAACAAAAAAATTATGTTAAGTATACTTTTGATATTAAAAGTCAAAATTTATCAAAAGTTACAATAGTATCAGAAGATAATACAGATGAAAATTATGAAAAATTCTTATCTGATATGAGTAGAGCTTTTCTTGTTTTGGATCCAGAATGTAATTTCCTCAGAATAAATAGTACAATATTAAGTAAATTAAATTTTCTTTATGATAATTTTGTTAATTCTAAAAACTATAAGGCTTCTATTCTTATGGGAAAATATAAAATTGATTTACAAAAAAATAAAGCTAAAGTAATTCTAAATATTTCCGAAAATAAAGATTAAGCATTCATTTCTTAGCTATAATTATGGCTAAGAAATGCAAGTATAAAAATTCCAAAATAAGTTAATAAGGATACAATTGAGTAAAAATATACAAAAATAATAATAAATTGAATAAACTTTGCTAATTGAGCAAGGTTTATTTTTTGGATAATAAATAATCTAGGATAATAACAACTATTATTTGGTAAATAATTTGCTCAAATGTAGTAAAAATAAAATAATTCAAATAATCTTTATTCATAATAAACTCCTTGTGAATTTTGGTTAATAAAGTTCATAACTCTGCTTATATAAAAACTTGTTAATTTAGCCTGAGTAGAATAATAATTATTTTTTAATTTTATTCCCTTTTGTTTCTTTATACGTTTTTTAGAAATACAGGAATATTTATATTTTATTATTCTTTTTTTATAAATTATTAGACACTTAGCTACTGCTATTTGAAAATCCCAAAATGTTTCTATATTTTTCCTATTATAAAATTTTCTCTTGTCCTCTTTTACTTCATTTAAAAAAGAAATGCTATTTTTTAAAACTATTTTTTTAGTTCTATCTAAAATTAATAGCTCTCTATTTTTATTTCTATTTTTTTTCATATATCCTCCACTTAAAGAAATATAATACTATTTATTTTTGATTAAAAAAATTTTTTAAAATATCTCTAATAGCAAAAAATCTACTGGATACCATGATATTAGAAATTTTTTTAGGAATGAGAATAACTTCATCATCTTTAATAGTGCAGATTTTAACTATTCTATTATCATTTAAAAATGTAATAGTTGTAGTTTCTACTCTATGTACATTAGCTGGAGTTAATCCCTTAAAATTATTTAACTTTCTTACTAAGGATTTTCTAATCCATTTTTTCATAAAACACCACCTTTTTAATATTTGAGTAATCTACTCAAGAGAGCATCCTAGACCGACCGCCAAGTCTTATTTAACTCTAGGACACTCTATTCAGTAGATTAATCACAATTTGACTTTTTGTCAAAAACTTGCTATAATTTAATTACCTAGAACCCGTATGGGTACTTAAATGTTTGTTTGATTAAGCTTAGAATATTAGCCCTAATAATTTATTGGGGCTTTTATTCTGCCCTTAAGCAAGGTAGACAAACAAATATTTAAGGAGGTACAGAAATGACTGTAACAATTGAGCAGCTGACTATCATCTTTGATGGTGGAGCAATTCTTCTAGGTGGATTGCTTCTCATCATTGTGATATGGTTGATTAAAAAGTACAGATAATTCTGACCTCATACCCTACGGGGTATTTTTTTATTTAAAAATTGCTAATTAGCATTTTATTAATTTAATAATAACACTAAAAAAGTTAATTTGCAATATAAAAATAAAAAAAGTTGCTAAAAAGCTATTTTTTTTATTAATATTGAGGTATACTATAATTAAGCAGAAAAGAAAGGGAGTGGTTATTATGAAACTTTCAGAGGAAGATATTAAGAAGTTGGGAATATTTTTACAAAATAAACGTAGAAGTCTTAGTTTTACTTTAGATGATGTCAAAGAAAAATTAGAAGAATTAGGACAAAATGTAAATACAAGTGATATTTTAAGACTGGAAAAGGGAGAAAGAAAAACCCCAAATGCTATCTTACTAAAAAACTTATGCAAAATATATGGGGTTGATGTTATAAGATTATTTCAAGACATAGGATACTTAGATTTAGAAAAACAACTAAAAAAGAAAGTTAAAATTTATAGTGAATTAACAATAGCTTTTACAAATCCAGAGAGATATATAGAAGAAATAGATTTAAATTTTAATAGAGAAATCATTGGAATAAAAAATGATAATATTACAATTTTAATTGAAAAATATAGACTTGTAGAAAATAATCAAAGTGGAGTATATAAAATAAATGGAGAATATTGTATAAAAAAGAAAAGTATGATAAATCCAACGGAATATATTTTATTAGGAAAAGAATCTGAACCCCCAATTTTTGTTAATCTAGAAGAAAATATTAGAGAGTGTGGAACAGTTATTGGGAAAATTATTTTGGAATAAGACTTGATTTATTTTTTATTTTATGATATTTTATAGAAAATGATATTGCTTTCACATTTTATTTAGTGAAAGCTTTTTTTTAAAGAAAAAATTGCTAATTAGCTTTTTTTATAAAATAAAAGTAAAGGAGTGAAAAATGGATAAAGAAGAATTAGCAAAAGAAAAGTGGAAAGAAATCAAAAAAAAATTAATTGATAAAGATCTTAAATTTGGAGAGTTAGCTGAAAAGATAGGATATACTCCATGGGGATTAAGAAATGCTATCAATAATTTACAACCTAAAGTTTTGGACAGTATTGAAAAAATTTTAATCTAAAAAAAGCTAATTGGCAATAAAATGAAGAGGAGAGTATATGGAAATTGAAAAAATTAAATTTGTTATAATTGTTTACAACTCTCAAATTAAATATAATAATGAATTTTTTGAAGAAGTTCTTAATAAAGAAACAACATCAACCTGGAAAAAAGCTATAAGCATTGCAGAAAAAATGAAAAGAAAATTTTCTAAAAAAGATTATCCACAAAGAAAAATAGTTATAAAAGAAAGATATAAAGAAGGATGGAAAGTAGTATCAACAAGAACTTGATATTGGAGTGAAACTTACTAGTCTTTCCCCATCTTATCCAGTCTTAATAAAATAAAAATATCTAGTAAGTTTCACTTGAATATTAAATGAAACTCATTATTAAATCTTTTTTTAATCTAAAAAACTCCTGAATTTAAATTAAGAATAAATAAAAATTAGCTGCTGCACACTGCATAATAATGAGTTTCATCTAGTATTTAATAAAAGCGAGGTAAAAAATGGTAGGGCTAGACAGGGCGGCAGTCTGGGTGCAACTGGAAGTGGAAGCTGACCTTGTCATATTGGGAATCCAAAAAAGATTTGCTGATGTCAAACCTAAAAAACTTGCAGGGAATACTCAGACTTTTAAATTAAATGAAAATAATCTCAATGAGATTAGAGTTAAAGAAAAGCTAGGGAAAACTCTGGTAAAAATAGATTTTTCATATTCAAAATATGGGAAAGAAAACAATTTATACCCTTTAGAAAATGAGATCTCCAAAATTATAGTTGAAGAGAAATTAATAGACATAATTGAAGATATCTCTCTCATCAAAATCACTCGTTCTGATTTGAATTATGATTTCATAGAAGTTTGCACCCAGGAAGCAGTAAAGAGTTTTTATGAATATCATAATATAATTTCAACATTTTATAAATCATTAAGAAGAGCCATTTCTCATCAACAAGGAGTTAGATTTGAGAACTATGACTTGAATCTTGATTTTTTTTATAGTACAGGATTTATATTTCAAATGAATCCAGGCTGGAAGATGAGATTATACAGTAAAACTCATGAACATAATAAAAAAAATTCCCAGAACAAAATATTTGGTGGAAACATAAGGCTTGAACATAGGTTAACTAGTACAGCCTTAAATTATTTTTGTAAAAGTTCAAGAGTAAGTGAAATATCTATAGATATTTTAAAAGAAAAAGTATTGAAAAAAATTGGAGTCCAGCTCTTTAAGTATCTTGAAGCTGAGATTCAAAGAGATATTGATATTTTAGAAGTTAAGTTGAAAGATTATACTTCTAGAACTTTACCTCTTCTAGTTAGAGATCTACAAGAACATATTCTTGATGAGGAAACTGTTAACTATGTAGTAACAAAGTTAGCAACAACAAGTGAACGGCAAATAAAGAGATATAGGCAAAAAATAAAAGTAGCTTTAGAAGAGTTCCAAAATAAAGGAAGTCCAAAAAGAAGTAATTTTGGGAACATAGAAAGATTGGAATTTTTTATAAATAAAATATTATTATATCAGGTAAAAGTTAAATGCAAATACAAAGAGCGTTTAACTTTTAATGCTACTTAAAGGTGTCAAAAATATGTCCCTTTTTTGTGCCAAAAAAAATTAAAAACTTAGGAAAATCAATACTTTGAAATACCTTCCTCGCGTGATAATAATGTGTGGGGCTTTTCAATCCTAAAAGTGAAATAAAAAAATATAAAAAATAACTAACGAGAAAAAACGAAAGGAGTTGAAACCTTATGGAGATACTAGAAATAAAAATAGAAAATATTAAACTTAGTAAGTTAAATCCTAGAGTATCTACCCCAGAGCAGATAGAACAATATAAAAAGATTTTATCTAAGATAGGATTTATTATTCCAATCTTTATATCTTCAAATAATGAAATTTTATATGATACAGCTAAATATGAAGCTGCAAAACAATTAGGTTTTAAAACTATAAAAGCCATAAGAATAGAAGAGCTCCCAGAAAGCACTCTTGAAACATTAAGGGTAGCTGAAATGAAAGCTTTTGAAATGGGAGAATGGGATAATGAAGTTCTGTATGAAATTCTTGCTAACCTTGATGAAGAGAGTAGAAGCTTAACAGGATTTGACTTTGATAAATTAAAAGCTGAAATAGATGCCTTTGAAACAATAGAAGAGATAGAAGAAATTGATACTCCAGAGATAGAGGAAGAATACTTCTCTAAACCTGGAGATATATATTTGCTAGGAAATCATAGATTGATGTGTGGAGATTCTACCAAGAGAGAAGATGTAGAAAAGTTAGTAGATGGAGCAACTATTGATTTGATGATAACAGATCCTCCATACAATGTTAACTATGAATCAACTGCTGGAAAAATTAAAAATGATAATATGAGTTCAAATGACTTTTATGAATTTTTAAAAAAGTTTTATACAAATGCTTTTTCTGTGATGAGAGATGGAGCAGCCTTTTATATTTTCCATGCTGATAGTGAAACAAAAGCTTTCAGGGGAGCTTGTGAAGAAGTAGGTTTCAAGATATCTCAATGTCTAATATGGGTAAAAAATGCTTTTAATCTTTCAATGCAAGATTACCACTGGAGGCATGAGCCTTGCCTTTATGGTTGGAAACTAGGAACAGCACATTATTTTATAGCAGACCGCTCCCAAGATACTATCTTAGAAGATATAGAAAGTCTGAAATCAAAAAGTAAAGCTGAGCTTTTAGAGATGTATCTAACTCTTCAAAAAACATTAGAGAATCTTTCCACTATTATCAGAGAAAATAAACCTTTAAAAAATGATGTACACCCAACAATGAAACCATTGAAACTACTAGCAAGATTAATGGTTAATAGCTCTCAAAAAGAATGGAATATCCTAGATTTATTTGGTGGCTCTGGAAGTACAATGATGACTGCTGAACAGCTGGGTAGAAAAAGTTATTTGATGGAGTATGATCCAAGATTTGCAGATGTCATAGTAAAAAGATTTGCAAGTGTGAACAAAAATATAACTCTTCTTAGAGATGGAAAGAAATACTCTTGGAATGATATAAAATCTAGCTTTGGAGAAATAGATGAGTATAAAAATAGAGAAGTTAGATAAACAAAAGCTTCAAGTCCTAGGATTATATTTACAGCTGGAATCCATCAAATTTGGTAAGACCAAGAAAGAAAAATACAGAGAGATAGCTAAAAGATTAAAGATAGCTGAGAATACTATAACTACTTGGGTAAGAAGATATTATGAAGAATATCTTGTATATCTTCAAGAAGCTAAAAAGTTAGAAGAAAATTCAAAAATATCTAATTTTGAGGGCTTGACAGAAAAACAGTCAATATACATCATAGCAAGACTGCACGGAAATAGTCCAGAGAAAGCCAAAGAGTTAGCTGGATACTCTCCTAAAACAAAAGCTGCTGATATAGAAAAAAATCCTAAAGTAAGAAGAGTAATGGCTCAACTAAGAGAAGAGTTAAAAGATGATGTGAAGCTAAGTGCAAGAAGTGTAATAAATAAACTTGTAGAGGTATCAGAGAAAGCAGAGCATGGGATTGAATACACAGAAACAGAATACCATGATGAAACTAATCCAGATGGAAGAAAAGTCTATAAGAATGCTAAAAAGAAAGTTGAGATAAGTATATCTGCAGCAGTAAATGGTTGGACCAATATAGCAAAACTCTTAGGATATGATAGTAAGTTAGAAGCTAAGCATGAGTTAAATACTGTTGAGTTAGCACAGCAAAGGTTAGCAGAGTTAAAAGCTAAAAAGCTAGAAAAAGAGTTAAAAGATGATGATAATCAACCTAAAGTCCTCAAATAATTCAAGGTACTGTCTACAGGATTACAGCTCGAGGGGCTTGCGACCCCGAAAGTTTTCAGTTCCCCAGGATTTTTGGAGTTTGCCAAAATTTTTTTTAGAAAATTTTTGAAAAATTAGTAAGAAATTTGCAAAGGAGAAAAGAGAAATGAATCAACCAGAGGTAATAGCATCTGAAAATAGACTTTCCAAGCTATTTGGCTTTTCAGAAAGAAAAGTAAGAACTTACTTCAAAGAAGCTAGAGTGCAACCTGGAATGTATGACCTAGAGAAAGTCATACAAATCTATGTGGAAAATACCTCTGGAGATGATGAAGTGGCTGAAGCTAGAAAAGTAGAAACAGAAACTAAAAAATTTAAACTTAGCATCTTACAAGGAGAGTATCACAGGGCAGATGACATAGCTATCTTGGTTACAGATATGCTAATAAGATTTAAACAAAAGATGACAGCCATTCCTGTTAAAGCAAGCATAGAACTTTTAAATAAATCTAATCGTAGAGAAATAGAAGAGATTTTGAGAAAAAATATTTCAGAAGCACTTGAAGAGCTTTCTGAATATAAAAATTTAAGGGCAATAGAGGTTGAAACAGATGGAACAGAGGACAGTTAGCTTTTTTGAAGATTTATTAAAAGTCTTAAAACCAGCTCCAAATTTAACAATTGGAGAATGGGCAGATAAATATAGGATATTATCACAAGAGGGAGCTGCTGAAGCTGGTAAATGGAGAACTGATAGAACACCATATATGGTAGAAATATATAATTGTTTAACAGATAGCCATACTGAGTCTGTAACTATAAAAAGTTCCAGCCAAATTGGAAAAACAGAAATGTTGTTAAATATCCTGGGAAGATATATGCACCTTGACCCTTGTTCAATCTTATTTGTCCAACCTACTGTTGATGATGCCAAATCTTTCTCAAAGGAAAGAGTTGAGCCAATGATAAGAGATACAAAAGTTTTAAAAACTCTTATTAAACAGGCGAATAAAAAAGGAGAAGGAACAGTACAAGGAAAAATGTTCCCAGGGGGATACGTTAGATTCGTTGGTGCTAACTCTCCTTCTGGTCTAGCTTCTAGACCTATAAGAATAACTCTTCTTGATGAGGTAGATAGATTTCCTCAATCTGCAGGAGATGAGGGGGATCCAGTAAAACTAGCTGAACGTAGAACTGCGACATTTTTTAATAGAAAAATGCTAAGAGTATCCACACCAACTGATGATACCACCTCTAAAATACAAAAATTATACCTTGAAGGTTCTCAGGAAGAGTGGTGCCTACAATGTAAACATTGTGGGGAGTATCAACCTCTCAAATGGGAAGATATAAGAGATGATGAAGGAGTTGTTAAATTAGAATGTAGACATTGTGGAGCATTAGGAACAGAAGAGGAATGGAAAAGAGAGAATCAAAAATCTGGGATATGGATTGCTAAATTTCCAAAAGAGAAAAAAAATAGAAGTTTTCATCTCAATGCTTTAGCTTCTCCTTGGGCAACCTGGAAGGAAATATATGAAGAATATCTTCAAGTAAAAGATGATGAGATGAGAATGAGAACTTTCACTAACACAGTATTAGGAGAAACATTTATTCTGCATCTTGAAGAGCAATTAGACTATGAAGCATTGTTTGAAAGGAGAGAAGAGTATGGAGCAGAACTCCATGACAACATTCATTTCTTAACAGCTGGGGTAGACGTTCAAGATAACAGATTGGAGATCTTAGTAGTAGGGTGGGGGTATGGTTTTGAAAGTTATGTAGTTCAATATAGAGATTTCCCAGGCTCTCCTGGAAAAGAAGATGTCTGGATACAACTAAATAATTATCTAAAAAGAACTTTTTCATTCAAAGATAAAAATAAGCGACCTTTACCAATAGCTTGTTGCTTAATAGACAGTGGTGGACATCATACAGGAAATACATATAAATATGTTTATGGAAAATCAAGTAGAAATATTTTTGCTATAAAAGGAATTGGTACTAATGGAGTAAATATCCTTAATGGTTTTAGAAAAACAACTAAAAAAGGAGTCCCTAGTATTAACTTATTAAGTTTAGGAGTAAATGCCTTAAAAGATTTAGTCTATGCAAGACTGACAATTTTAGAAGGGCCTGGAACTTGTCATTTCCCTAAAGATTCTTTAAAAGGTTGCGGAATAGATTTCTTTAAAGGGTTAACAGCAGAGGTTAAAGTAAAGGTAAGAAGTTCTAAAGGAGAAAAGATAGAGTGGCAAGTACTTCCAGCTCGGAGAAATGAACCTCTGGATTTAATGAACTATGCTACGGCAGCAATAGAGTTATTAGGAGTAGATTTGAACAATAAAAAATATAAGAAGGGAGAAAAAAAATGATATTCACAGAAGAACAATGTAGACGGCACCTTGATATGTGGTTAGCAGCTGAAGAAGCCTTAGCTAAAGGGCAAAGCTACACGATAGGAAATAGAACTATAACAAGAGTTAATGCTTCGGAAGTTTCGAAAAACATTGAAACTTGGGCTGACAGATTAGAACGAGTAAAAGGAAGTGGAAGTCCTAGATTTGTCAAATTTATACCAAAAGGTTAAGGTGGAGTAAATGGGAAAAAGAAGAAATAGAAGAGTTATAAAAAATACTCCTAAAGCTGAAACCTATCAAAGAATAAAAATGATAAATGGTGTTGGATATAGTAACAAAAATGATGTTAGTTTTTCAACCTGGAATGTAACATCAGAAAGTCCAGATAATGATATTTTATGGGATTTAGATGATTTAAGAGCAAAATCTAGAAATCTGTATATGAATAATGAGTTAGCTGGAGCTGCTCTAAGGAAAATGAGAACCAAAATAGTTGGAACAGGATTACTACCAAAGCCAACTATTAATTACAATATCATAGGTATCTCTAAAGAAAAAGCTCAAGAAATTGAAAAAATAATTAAAACAAAATTCAATGCTTGGGCTTCATCAGCAAATGCTGATTATAATCGGATGCATGACTTCTTTACCCTTCAAGCTCTTATCCAGCTCAGTTGGGTTATGAATGGAGATGCCTTTGTTATCCCAAAAAGAAAAAAGAGAGCAGGAGTAGATATAGACTTATGTCTGCAATTAATAGAAGCTGATAGAGTTCTAAATCCTCATGCTGTTTCTAATAATTTAGTAAAGGCAGGGGTAGAGTTTTCAGAAAAGGGAGATTTATTAAAATACTATATCGCAGATAAGCATCCTGGAGATTGTTATACAAAAGTAACAGGATATCCAGTTTTTAACTCTTTAGGGAGAAGAAATATTTTACATATTTTTGAACCAGAGAGAATAGGGCAAAGAAGAGGTGTTCCTCTTATAGCTGGGATTATAGCTCCTATAAAAAAATTAGGAAGATTTAAAGGAGCTGAATTAGAAGCAGCAGCAATAAATGCTAGTCTAGGATTTATTGTTGAAACAAAAGACCCTGAAGGATTTATAAATAAAAGTTTTGGTGGTGAAAGTGATGAAGAGAAAAAAGAGAGAACTGAAAAAATAGAACTAGAAAATGGATTAGGAATAATTGCCAAAGAGGGAGAAACTATAAAAGAGTTTACAACCACTAGACCAAATAAATCTTATAAAGATTTTGTGGATGCAATTTATGAAGAGGTTGGAGCTCAATTAGAGATACCTCACGAAGTATTAATGAGTTCCTTCAAGAGTTCATACTCTGCTGCAAAAGCAGCTTTAGAAGAAGCACACCAAAGATTTCTAGCTTGTAGAAAGTTATTAGAAAGAACTTTCTGCCAACCTGTTTATGAAGAGTTTATATTGGAACTCATAAAAAATGGAGATATAGATTGTCCAAATTTCTTTGAGAGCAGTGCAATTAGGTATGCTTTTACTAGATGTATATGGGTAGGAAGTGGGAAATCATCTTTAGACCCTTTAAAAGAAGCTAATGCTAATCAAAAAAGCCTTGAAAATTACACAACTACAAGAGGAATAATAGCTGCTGAAGCTGGATTAGATTTTGATGAAATACTTGAAGCAAGAAGAGATGAGGAACTAAAAATAGCAGAGATAGAAAAGTTAAAAAGAGAAATAGGAGGAAATATAAATGCCTAGTAAAAAGAGAACATTCTTTGAAATAAAAAATATCTCTGATGATGTAGGAGAAATAAGAGTATATGGAGATATTTGTAAATGGGCTTGGGAAGAGTATGGAGAAACAAGTTCAGTAACATTTTCTAAGCAACTAGCAAATCTTAAAAATGTAAAAAAATTAGAACTAAAAATAAACTCTCCTGGTGGAGATGTGTTTGAAGCTGTTGCTATGTATCACGAAATAAAAAGATTTGCTCAAGGAAAAGAAGTAACAGCTTATATAGACGGAATGGCTGCTTCAGCTGCCACGATATTAACATTGGCAGCTAATAAAACAATAATGGGGAAAGGGTGCTATTTTATGATACACAACCCATTAATGTATATGGGATATGCTAACGTCGAAGAAATGAACGAAGCTATTGAACACTTGAATAAAACAAAAGATAACCTTTTAGACTTATATGAAGAGAAATGCAAATTATCAAGAGATGAGATAGCAGAAAAAATGGATAAAACAACTTGGTATACAGCTGAAGAAGCTTTACAAGCTGGTTTTATAGATGAGATAGCTAATTATGATAGTTCTATAAGTAATTTAAACATTTCAAATGTATTTACCCCAGAACTTAAAAATCTAGCTATCCCAGAAAAATTAAAAGATATTTTACAAGAAAACAAGGAGGAAAAAATGACACTGCAAGATTTAAAAGTGCAACATCCAGAACTTTTACAAGCTTATGAGAAAGAGGTAATTGACAAAATCAAAGGAACAGACACTGTAAAAAATGCTATTGATGCAGCTATTAAGGAAGAAAGAAAAAGAATAAAAGCACTAGATAATATAAAAGTTACTTCAGAAGCTGCAAGAGAAATAGTAAATAAAGCTAAATTTGATGAAGTAAGAGATTATAGAGATGTAATAGTTGATTTATACAACTTAAATGCTGAAAAAGCTGGAAGAGAAATAAATCTTATTGAAGAAGAGAAAAAAGATGCTGGAATTTATGATATTCAATCTGGAACACTAGGAAACTCTAAAGAGCAAATGGAAAATGACATTGTAAGTGCTGCATTAGCAGAATTAGGAATAAAATAGGAGGTTTAAAATGAATAATACTAAATTCACAAATGAGGAAAAACAAATTTTCTATGGAGATTATCCCTTAGTCGCTCAAAGTTTGCCTCTTAAAACAACAGTAATTGAAGGAGATGTAATAGGAGTAGATGCTGAAGGTAATTATGGCAAATATGATGAAAGTACATATACAACACCATATGCAGTAGCCACTCAAGGAGTTACTTTTTCAAGTGATCCAGTAAATTGTGAATGTATATTGGCAGCATATTTAATGGAAAGTTTTGTTTTACTCCCATCAGATGCAGGTAAAAAACTGAAACTTAAACAAGAATTAAGAAAAATAGGAATATTTTTAAGATAATAGGAGGAAAAAATGCCACAAGGATTTGATTTATATACACCAAAAACAATAAGAAAAATAAGAGAACAGGCTCCAATAAGAAAAAACTTTTTAAAAGATTTATTTTTTAGTAAAAGTTCTACTGTTACAACTGAAGAGATTATGCTTGAAATTACTAAATCAGGAGAACATATAGCTGCATTTGTAACACCTTTAGAGCTAGGAAAACCAATAGTAGATAGAAAAACAAAAACTAATTTAATTACAGCACCTAATATTGCTGTTGAGAGAACTTTAGGTCCTAAAGATTACTTTGTCAGAGAAGCTGGAATGAATGTTACTGGAGAATATAATCCATCACAAAGAATAGGAAAAAGAATTGCTGAAATATTAGCTGACCAGGAAAAATATATTTCAAACAAAGAAGAATTAATGGTTGCACAATTTTTAACAACAGGGAAAGTAACTTCTACTACAGGAGAAGAGAGTTATGAAGTAGATTATGGATTAGAAAATCAATCAACTCTGTCTGGGGGAAGTAAATGGGGAGAATCTGGAGTAAATCCTCTTGTATCTTTAGACAAAATATTAGCAGAAGCTGAAGAGAGTGGAATAATTATAAGAAATGTTGTTATGGGAATGGCAGCTGCTGAAAAATTTATGAACTCTTCTGAATTTAAAAAGGATATGTTGAGTAAAGATTTACAATCCGAATTTGTAAAAACAGTTGTTAGAGAATACCCAGGGGTAGTGTGGTTAGGAACATATAAAACATATGGTGTCGAATTATTTAGATATTCAAGAAAAGTAATTGGGCATGATGGCAAACCAATTCAATTAATGCCTACAAATATGATAATAGGAGCTCCTGTCGGTGGGGAAATATTATATGCACCAATTATCAATATGGGAGAAACAGACATGCATATAGTTCAGAGATTTAGTGATGTTTCTACACCAAATAAAAAATCTAAAATTATTTCTACTGAATCAAGACCAGTATTACAACCAATGGATTTGGATGCTTATTTCTCAGTTGTAGTATGTGATGCAGAGTAATTTCGAAAGTTACGAAAAAGGAGTTAGAACATGAAAGTAAAATTTTTAAGAAAATATGGAAAATATAAAATTGGAGAAGTTACTGAAATTTCTTTAGATAAAAAGGAAAAAGAATATGTGATTAAAACAGGAACTCTTATTATTTTAGAAGATGATATTGAGGAAGTTACTGAAAAAACCACAGAAGAAATTCCAAAAGTAGTAGTTCTAGAAGAGAATGAAGAAAAAGAGGTAAAAAATGGTGGAAGAGGAAAAGGTGGAAAAAAGGAGTAGTGAATTATCTCCATTTAAAAAAATGTTAAGGGAAGATATTGATATCTTCCTTAACATTGATGAATTTGGAGAAAATATAACTATCAATGATATAGAGTATACTGCAGTAATAGAGCATCCAGAGAAAGATTTTTCAATTGTAGAAGATGGAATAGCTGAAGCTATTGCCATTATACTTTACTTAAAAGAAAAAGATGAGTTTAAAAAATTTAAAACTGGTAAAAGTATTACTGTTAACTCTTCACAATATATTATAAATGATAGTTATGTAGAAGAAGGAATGAGAATAATAAAACTATCTGAAAATAGAGGGTATTAATATGTCAAGAGAAGATTTTATTGAGATAAAAAACCTTGCAAAAGTAGAAAAATTATTAAAAGACATTCCTAAAGGAGTAGAGAAAGCTACAAGTAGTGCGATTAATAGAAGCTTAGTTACTTTGAAAAAAAATGTAAAAAAAGAAGTAACAGATAACTATGGAATAAAATCAACAGAGGTTGAAAAAGCTATGGTTGTACAAAAAGCTACCCTAACGAAAATAACGGGGTCTATTAAATCTAAATCTCCTTTACTCTCATTGTATAAATTTTTAAAATCTAACAATGAAAATGAAATAAAAGTTCTCATTAAAAAAACTTCTGGAACACAAAGAGTAAGAGGAAAGAAAAATTTAAAAGGAAAGCCTTTTATAGCTAGAATGAAAAACGGACATAAAGGAATTTTTCAAAAAAAAGAAAATAGGAAAATAGAAGAACTAAAGACATTAAGTATTCCACAAATGCTCGGAAGTGAAAGTGTTATGGAATATATAAAAAGTAATAATGAAGTTGATAACGTGTTAGAGAAAAATCTTAGAAGAGAAGTAAATAGGATTTTAAAAGGATATGTATGATGAAGATATTTGACTTAGAAGAGGAATTAAAAGCAATAATAAAAGAGAATACCAAAGAATATAAATTAAATGTACATCCAGAAAGTGAAAATGAAAGTGAGCCAAGAGCTCCGATTGTGATTATTGGAAATCAGCCAAGAGAAGTACTACAAAATATTATCCCTTGTGTTATTATAAAAACTCCTAATGGGAAAAATACTCTCTTAGAAAAATTACTAACACTAACTGTAAGTGTAGTTATCTATGAAACTGAAACTAGTACAGCATATAAAACAATATATGAAATCATAGATAAAATATCTACTGCTATTATAGAAAAAGGAGTAATTCTACAAGAGTTTGAAATATTACCAACATATGAATGGAATATTTCTGATGAAGAAATGTATCCATTCTGGGCAGGAAACTTAAATTTCCATATAGTTACAAAGAATATTTACAGAACAGATGTAGATGATTTTATATACGGAAAAGATTGGGGGAAAAATGGCGAATAAGACAACTAAAACCGAAGAAAAAAAAGAAATAAAAAAAATTGAAAAAAAGATGTATTTAGGTCCAAATTTAAAAAAGTATGGAATTACTACAGGACAAATATACGAGGGAGAGCATTCAAATGTAAAAGATGCTATCTCAAAAATTAAAGGACTAGATAATTTATTTGTAAAAATAGATAAAGATTTTCCAAAAGTAAAAGAAAGATTTACACAAAAAGGAACAAAGGAAAATATTTTATATAATGAAGTGTTAAAGCAACTAGGAGGTAAATAATGTCATCATTTAAACATGGAATAGGGACTACAGAAACACCTACAGCTATAACAGCAATAAAAGTTGATGGTATCACCCCTGTTTACGTAGGGACAGCACCTATAAATTTATGTGAAGAAAGAAATGTAAATAAAGTAGTGTTATGTAATACCTATGCTGAAGCTGTAGCTGCCTTTGGATATGTAAAAGATTTTGAAAATTATACATTATGTGAAGCAATAGATGCACATTTCAGTAAATTTGGAGTAGCACCTATTGTACTTATAAATGTCCTTGACCCTGGAACACATAAGAAAAGTGTAACTCAAGATAGTGTACCAATTGGAGAGGATAAAACTATAAAAATAAAAGAACTAGGGATTATAAAAGAAACTATCCAATTAACTCCAGAAAAGGAGTTTATAGCAACTTTTGATGATGATGGATATGTTGACTTAATAATAACTGCTGAAGAATTGCCAGAAGGAAATAATATTCAAATAGCTTTTGATAAATTAGACCCAAGCATGATAGAAGCTGATGATATCATTGGGGGAATAGATGCAGGAACAGGTAGAAATAAAGGATTGGAATGTATAGAAGATGTATTCCCAGTAACTAGATTAGTTCCAAACTTAGTACTAGCTCCAAAATATTCTACTGATAGCACAGTTGCTGCTGTCATGGAAACAAAAGCGAAATTGATAAATGGACATTTTAAAGCATTGGCTTTAGTAGATATAGACACTAAAACAATTACTAAATATACAGAAGCTCCTGCTACTAAAGAAACTAATAATCTAAGTTCAACTAATTTAGCAGTATATTATCCTAAAGTGGCACTTGGTGAATTACAATACCATATTTCTACTCAAATAGCTTGTTTAATTCAACAATTAGCATCTGAGTCTAATGGTGTACCTTATCGTTCTCCATCAAATATTAATATAAAAGCTGATAGAACTTGTCTAGCAAATGGCACAGATGTTTTATTAGCTATTAATCAGGCAAATTATCTTAATGGTAATGGAATAGGAACAGTTATTAACTGGATAGGTGGATGGAAAGCTTGGGGGAATAGAACAGGATGCTATCCAGCAGTTATGGATGCTAAAGATAATTTTATAGCTTCAAGAATGATGTTTAATTTCTTGAATAATACTTTAATTACAAACTTCTGGGATAAAATAGATAAACCAACAAATACTAATCTTATAAAGAACTTTAAAGATAGTATAAATATATGGTTGAATGGTTTACAAGCCTCTGGAATGCTAATAGGTGGAAGAATAGAATTTAGAGAAGAGGATAATCCTATGACTTCATTGTTAGATGGTAAAGTGAAATTCAAAATTTATTTTAGTCCAGCATTACCTATGGAATATGCTGAGTTCGATTGTGAAATAGATACAGAGTATTATAATAATCTATTTTCAGCTTAAAATACAGTTTAAGGAGTGATAAATAATGCTTATACCAGAAAAACTAAGTAACTATATGTTATATACTGATGGTAGTAGAACACAAACAGCTTTAGTAGATGTTGATCTACCAGAGCTACAATTTATGACAGAAACAATTTCAGGAGCTGGAATTGCAGGAGAGATTGAATCAATAACTGCAGGACATACTTCTCCTTTAACTTTAGGATTGAATATAAGAGCTTTAATAGGAGAAGATTTTACACTTCTTGAACCAAGAGCTTATAATCTAGAAATAAAGGCTGGAATACAATCTTTTGATAAAACAGCAGGAAAAATAGAGCAAGGGAAATTAAGCATTTTTGCAAGAGGTATTCCAAAAACAATGTCTTTAGGAAAGGTATCAGTTGGGAAAGCTACAGATAGTAAAAAAGAATTTGCTGTTGATTATTTGAAAGTTGAATATGATGGAGAAGAAGTTCTTGAAATAGATAAGTTAAATATGATTTGTAAAATAAAAGGAGTAGATTATTTAGCAGATTTAAGAGCTGCAATGGGAATGTAAGGGG
>OGZI01001548.1_pt1 | contig 22482 bp, 18 predicted proteins | sample 1576711 | NCBI WGS metagenome assembly OGZI01 (sample SAMEA3541482, study PRJEB24748) | human gut metagenome | biome: human gut; feature: human-associated habitat; material: faeces | place: China | collected 2012
CTTTGGCGACAAGACCGCCGTGGATGAGGAGACCGTCCGCCTGCGCAGCCACATCGCCCAGTACCGCTCCATTCTGGAGCTGGACGAGCCCGTGGGCCGCAAGCTGGATTTCCTGACCCAGGAGCTGAACCGTGAGACCAATACCATTGGTTCCAAGTGTCAGGATCTGGATATCACCCGCATCGTGGTGGATATGAAGGCGGAGATCGAGAAGATCCGTGAGCAGATCCAGAATCTGGAGTAAACCCTGAGATTCAGATGGTTCGGAGGAAAAGATGAAACTGATCAACATCGGCTTTGGCAATCTGGTCAGCGCGGGCCGGGTGGTGGCTGTGGTCAGCCCCGATTCTGCCCCGGTCAAGCGTCTGGTCAAGGAAGCGCGGGAGCGGGGGATGCTCATTGATGCGTCCTATGGCCGCAGCACCCGCGCCGTCCTCATCATGGACTCCGACCACGTTGTCCTTTCAGCCCTTCAGCCCGAAACAGTGGCCAGCCGTGCCGCCGGTCAGGCCGAGGGCAAAACAGTGACAGAAGAGGAGCAGTAAGACCATGGAAAATGAAAAATATCTGTTTGTCGTTTCCGGTGCCGCCGGTACCGGAAAGGACAGTGTGGTGAGCGCTTTGCGCAAGGCCCACCCCGAGATCGAAAAAACGGTTTCTGCCACCACCCGTTCCCCCCGCCCCGGGGAGCAGGAAGGGGTAGACTACTACTACCGCACCAAGGAGCAGTTCCAGCAGCTCATCGATCAGGATGAGGTCGTGGAACACAACTTCTTCAACGGCAACTACTACGGCACCCTGAAGGAAGAGGTCAACAAGCGGCTGAACGCGGGCAAGCTGGTGGTCATGGTCATCGATGTGCATGGCGCGGCCAATATCCGCCGCATGTATCCCGGTGCCACCACCATCTTCCTGCTGCCCCCCTCCACTCAGGAGCTGGAGCGCCGCCTGCGCGGCCGCGGCACCGAGAGCGAGGAGAGCATCCGGGAGCGCCTGGAGATCGCCCGCAATGAGCTGGCCCAGCAGGACAAATTCACCCTCAAGCTGGTCAACGACGAGGTGGATGCCTGCGCCGCCAGACTCTATGATGTTATCTGCCAGCGTGCGGGCCTGACCCGCTAAATCGCTTTGAAGGAGCTGCCTGAATGCCCAAAACGGTAGGCGTTGCAGTGAGCAACGCGACCTTTCATTTCGACAAACTCTATACCTATGCCGTCATGCCCGACCAGCAGGATACCGTCCGGCTGGGCAGTATGGTGCTGGTGCCCTTCGGGCGGGGGAGCCGTGCCCGAATGGGGGTGGTGCTGGCCTGCGATGCCGAACCGGAGAGCGCAAAGCTCAAGTTCCTGTTCGATGTTGCCCCGGCCTCTGCCTGCCTCACCCCGGAGCTGCTGCGGCTGGTGCATTTTTTGAAGGAGCGCACCTTCTGCACCTACTACGAGGCCGTCAAGGCGGTCATTCCCTACGGCGCGCAGTACAAGCCCACCGTGGCGGAGGACGGCGTGACCCCGGTGCTTCAAAAGCAGCTCGTCCGCCACACGGAAAATGTCTACAAGCTGGTGGGCACGCTGCCTCCAAAGCCCAGGCCGACCGCCAAGCAGCTGGCCGCAGTGGCCCTGCTGGCCGGGGGTGAGCGCACCCTGTCTGCATTGGAGGAAAAGGGCATCAGCCGGGCGGTGCTGGACAATCTCTGCGCCAAGGGCGTGCTGGAATGCAGCAAGGTGAACAAATCCATCGACCTGTATTCTTCCATCCCGCTGAAGAACGAGCCCATCCTTCTCACGGAGGAGCAGCAGGCTGCCTATGACGCGCTGCTGCCCGGGCTGGAGGATGCTGCCCCGCACTCGGCCTTGCTCTACGGCGTGACCGGCAGCGGCAAAACGCTGGTGTTCCTGAAGCTCATCGAGCACTGCCTGCAGATGGGCCGCCGGGCGCTGGTGCTGGTGCCTGAGATCAGCCTGACACCCCAGATGATCCTGCGGCTGAAAAGCCAATTTGGCAAGCGGGTGGCCGTGCAGCATTCCGCTCTCAACCACACCGAGCGCCTGCTCCAATGGCAGATGATTCAGGACGGCGGCGCGGATATCGTGGTGGGCACCCGCAGCGCGATCTTCTCCCCGCTGGAAAATATCGGCCTTGTCATCATTGATGAGGAGCAGGAGCACACCTACCGCTCCGAATCCGCGCCCCGCTACTCGGCCCACGAGGTGGCCCGGCAGCGCGCGGCGGAGAACGGGGCCCTGCTCCTGCTGGCCAGCGCCACCCCCAGCACCGAGAGCTATTATGCCGCCCAGCATGGCCGCACCCAGCTGGTGCGCCTGACCAAACGCTATGGCGGCAACCCGCTGCCCAAAGTCCAGATCGTGGATATGCGGGCCGAGCTTGCCTCCGGCAACCCCCGGGAGATCAGCCTTGCCATGGAGGATGCCATCCAGCACAACCTTGAGGCAGGCAAGCAGACCATTCTGCTGCTCAACCGCCGGGGTTACCAGACCGTGGCCCAGTGCGAGGACTGCCGCGAGGTGCTCAAGTGCCCCAAGTGCAGCGTGCCCATGGTCTACCACAAATCGGCCCACAAGCTGCTCTGCCATTACTGCGGCAGCCAGCTGGACCCGCCCCCTGCCAGATGCCCCGCCTGCGGCGGCAAACTGCAGTACCGGGGTTTTGGCACCCAGAAGGCCGAGGAGGAGCTGGCAAAGCTCTTTCCGGAAGCCCGCATCCTGCGGATGGATCAGGATACCACCGCCGCCAAGGATGCCCATGAAAAGCTGCTGGCAAAGTTTGCCCGGCATGAATATGACATCATGGTGGGCACCCAGATGGTGGCCAAGGGGCTGGATTTCGAGAATGTGACGCTGGTGGGTGTGCTGGGCATCGATTCGCTCCTGTTCGCCCAGGGCTTCCGGGCTTATGAGACCGTGTTCAGCCTCGTCACGCAGGTGGTGGGCCGGAGCGGCCGGGCAAAAGACCCCGGCTTTGCCATCATCCAGACCACCGAACCGGACAACCCGGTGCTCAACCTTGCCGCCGCGCAGGACTACGACGCGTTCTTCGAGCAGGAGATCGCCTACCGGAAGCTGGGGCTTTATCCGCCCTTCTGCGGGCTCTGCGTTGTGGGCTTTGCCGGGCCAAAGGAGAGCGAGGTGGCCCGGGCTTCCGCCCGCTTTGCGGCTCTGTTGGGCCGGCAGGCGGCCAAACAGCCCGACCTGCCCCTGCGGGTGCTGGGCCCCACCCCCGGCAGCATTGAAAAGATCAACGATTTCTACCGCTATAAACTCACCGTCAAGTGCCGCAACGACCGCCGTTTCCGGGACCTCATCCGGGAAACGCTGACCCTCTACGAGCAGGAAAAACTGCCCGGCAAGGCCACCGTTGTGGTCGATCTGCACTCGGACGGGGATATCTGATACAACACAACAATACAACACAACAAATTTTGGAGGTACCATTATGGCTATCCGCAATATCGTAAAAGAGGGCGACCCCATCCTGAACAAGGTCTGCCGTCCCGTGACCAACTTTGACGACCGCCTTGCCACCCTGCTGGATGACATGCGGGAGACGATGATCGCCGCCGACGGCGTGGGTCTGGCAGGCCCTCAGGTGGGGATGCTGCGCCGCCTGTTCGTGGTGTGGGACACCACCGATGCCCCCGAGGAGATCCCCGAGAATTATGAGTACAAGTTCATCGATTTCGTCAACCCCGAGATCCTGGCTGTTTCTGAGGATGAGGAGACCGCCTACGAGGGCTGCCTGTCCTTCCCCGGCCACAACGGTGCCGTGACCCGTCCCGCTGCCGTCAAGGTGCGTGCACAGGACCGCAACGGCAACTGGTTCGAGCTGGAGGCCGAGGGCCTGCTGGCCCGCTGCATCCAGCACGAGAACGACCATCTGGACGGCATTACCATCATGGAGTCCAGCGAGTATTTCTACGAGGACACCGAAGAGGGCAAAAAGGCTGCCCGTGAAGCGAAAGGAAACAACTGATGCGCATTCTGTTCATGGGAACCCCGGATATCGCCGCGGAGTGCCTGAAGGCCTTGTATGCCGCCGGTCACGAGATCTGCGGCGTGTACACCCGGCGGGATAAGCCGGTGGGCCGCAAGCAGGTGCTCACCGCGCCCCCGGTCAAGGAAGTTGCTCTGGAGCATGGGACCCCCGTGTTCCAGCCCCGCACCCTGCGGGACGGCAGCGAGGATGCCAACATCCGGGCGCTGGCCCCTGACCTCATCGTGGTGGTGGCCTACGGCTGCATCCTGCCCAAGTCCGTGCTGGAAGCTCCGAAGTATGGCTGCATCAACCTGCATGTGTCCCTGCTGCCCAAGTACCGCGGCAGCGCCCCTGTGCAGTGGGCTGTTCTGAACGGCGACACCGAGACCGGCGTTTCCATCATGCAGATGGACGAGGGGCTGGACACCGGCGATGTGCTGGTCTGCAAGAAGATCGCCATCGGCCCGGAGGAGACCAGCGGCGAGCTGTTCGACCGGGTCACCGCCGTGGGTGCCCGTGTCCTCTGCGAGGCAGTGCCCGCCCTGGAAACCGGCACCCTCAGGCCCCAGCCCCAGCAGCATGAGAACGCCACCCTGGCCCCCATGCTGGACAAGGAGCTGGCGGAGTTCAGGCTGACCGATACTGCTGCGCACATCCACAACTGGGTGCGCGGCATGAACCCCTGGCCCATGGCCTGGTTCGTGACCGCAGGCGGCAAAAAGGTCAAGGTGACCGAGTGCCGCGTGGCTGCCTCCAACGGTGAAGCTCCCGGCACGGTGCTTTCCACCAGGCCCCTGACGGTGGCCTGTGCCGATGGCGCGGTCCAGCTGCTTCATGTGGTGCCTGAGGGCAAAAAGCCGATGGATGGTACCTCCTTTGCGGCTGGTCTGCGCCTCAAAGCGGGGGATACCCTCTGATGGCGGCCAATCCGCGGGCAGCGGCAGTGGCTGCACTGGTCCGGCAGGAGCAGGACGGCTTCTCAAACCTTGTGCTGGATGCCGAACTCCGCCGCCAGAAGCTGGAGGGCCGGGATAAGGCCTTTGCCGGTGCCATCTTCTACACCGTGCTGGAACATCAGGGCACGCTGGATTTCATTCTGGAACAGTTCCTGCCCAAGGGCCTTGCCAGGCTGGACCCGCAGGTGCGCGAGATCCTGCGGGCCGCGCTGGCGCAGGCCCGCTATATGCAGGTGCCGGTGTCGGCGGCGGTGAACGAGGCCGTCAAGCTGACCCGCACCTTCAAAAAGGCGAGCGCGTCCGGGCTGGTCAATGCCGTCCTGCGCAAGGCCTGCAATTATGATCTGGAAACTGCCCGTTTCCGGAACGAGACCCAGCGCCTCATGGTGCTGGGCTCTGCGGGGCAGGATGTGGCAGAGTTCCTGCGCACCCATTACCCCGAGGAAGCGTTGGGCATCCTGACCCACACCGCCGACGGCGGCTGCACCAGCCTGCGGGCCAACTGCCTGAAAATGGATGCCGCGGCCCTCTGTGAAAAGCTGCTGGAAAGCGGCGTGAAGAGCGCACAGCCCGGCCTTGTGCCCGGCAGTGTGCTGGCAAAGTTCGAGGGCAGCCCGGCGGAACACCCGCTCTTCAAGGAGGGCTGTTTCCATGTGGAGGGGCAGGCCAGCCAGCTGGCTGCCCTCTGTGTGGAGGCAAAGCCCGGCGATACCGTGATCGACCTCTGCGCGGCACCCGGCGGCAAAACGCTGCTGCTGGCCGAGGAGATGCAGGGGCAGGGCGCACTGTACAGCTGCGATGTGGCAGAGCACCGGGTCGGGCTCATCCGGAGCGCTGTGGAACGGATGGGCTTTGCCCATGTCACCGCCCTCTGCAATGATGCCACCCGCCCCAACCCAAAGCTGCCCGCCGCAGACCGCATTCTGGTGGATGCCCCCTGCAGCGGCCTGGGTATTCTGTCAAAAAAGCCGGATATCCGCTATAAGACGCTGGAAAAAGCACGCCACGATGAATTATTGGCCACCCAGTCGTCCATTCTGGACACAGCAGCTGCTCTGCTGAAAGCGGGCGGGCGGCTGGTCTACTCCACCTGTACCATCGACCCCGCCGAGAACGAGGAGCAGGTGGCGGCGTTCCTTGCCCGCCACCCGGAGTTCCGGGTGGTCCGGCCCGCTGTGGCGTTCCCTGACGGAATGACAGTGGGGGAGCACGGGGCACTCTCGGTGCCCACCCGCACCGGGATGGACGGCTTTTTTCTCTGCGCCATGCAGAAAACGCAATGAACCCGCCGTCCGGTTCGTATTGATTCATAGGAGAATACCATGGAACAAAAACGCTGTATCTCTTCCCTGACGCTGGCCGAGCTGACCGCTGCGCTGAAAGCCATGGGTCAGCCGGGCTTCCGGGCAAAGCAGATCTTCCACTGGGTGCACCAGAAGCTGGTCACCGAGTTTTCTGCCATGACTGACCAGCCCAAGACCCTGCTGGCAAAGCTGGAAGAGCAGTTTTACATTGCCGCCCCCAAGATCGAGCGCCGGCAGGAAGCCAAGGACGGCACCGTGAAATATCTGCTGCGGATGGCCGACGGCAACTGCATCGAGACCGTTGTCATGCGCTACCACTACGGCAACACGGTCTGCGTCTCCACGCAGGTGGGCTGCCGGATGGGCTGCCGCTTCTGCGCCTCCACCCAGGCAGGCCGGGTGCGCAACCTGGAAGCCGGTGAGATCTGCTCTGAGATCTATACCGCCCAGAAGGACATCGGGGAGCGCATCTCCCACATCGTCCTCATGGGCATCGGGGAACCGCTGGATAATTTTGACGAGGTCATGCGCTTCCTTGAGAACATCTCCTCCCCGGAGGGCGTGAACATCGGAATGCGCAACATCAGCCTTTCCACCTGCGGTCTGGTGCCCAAGATCGACCAGCTGGCTGAGAAAAAGCTGCAGCTGACCCTTTCGGTCTCCCTGCACGCTCCCAACAACGAGATCCGCAGCGGCATGATGCCGGTCAATGATGCCTACCCCGTGGAGGTGCTGATGCCCGCCGTCCGCCGCTATCAGGAGACCACGGGCCGCCGGGTCAGCTTTGAGTATTCGATGGTGCGCGGTGTCAATGATTCCGATGCCTGTGCCAGACAGCTGGCCGACCTCATCCGGGGCATGGGTGCTCATGTGAACCTCATTCCCATCAACCCGGTGGACGGAAGCCCCTACTCGGCTACCGATGCCGCCAATGTCCAGCGCTTCCAGAAAAAACTGGAGAGCCTGGGGGTCAACGCCACGGTACGCCGCCGTCTTGGCAGCGAGATCAGCGCCGCCTGCGGCCAGCTGCGCCGGGACGAAATGAATGGTAAGGCGTAAATCGCAAGAGGAGAAGCCTATGAAACTAGCAGGAAAAACGGATGTGGGCCGCGTCCGGCAGGAAAATCAGGATGATTACCGTGCCGGGGAGCTGCCTGGCGGTGCTGTCTGGGCACTGGTGTGTGATGGCATGGGCGGTGCCAAAGGCGGCCGCGAGGCCTCACAGGGGGCCTGCAATGTCATCGAGCAGGTGTTTCAGGAGCAGTACGCCCAGTGCGGAGCAGGGCAGGAGGGAGCTTTTTTGAAAAAGGCCCTCATCAGTGCCAACCGCTATGTGTTCAACAAAGCTGCCCACGAGGAATCGCTGGCAGGCATGGGCACCACGGCAGTCTGTGCCCTGGTGCGGGGCGGGGAAGCCACCCTCTGCCACGCGGGCGATTCCCGCGCCTACCTCTGCCGGGGCGGTAAACTGACCCAGCTCACCCACGACCACTCCTATGTGCAGGAGCTGGTGGACTGCGGCACCATCACGAAGGAGGAGGCCGAGCACCATCCCCAGAAGAACATCATCACCAGGGCGCTGGGCGTGGATTACCGGCTGGAGCCGGAGGTCACTTCGGTGCAGCTGCAGGCAAAGGATCTGCTGCTGCTCTGCTCGGACGGCCTGACCAACATGGTGCCGGTGGAGCAGATGGAGAAGCTGCTGGCGCAGGGCCCGTTCTACGACCTGCCCGACAGGCTGGTGGATGCCGCCAACGAGAACGGCGGCTCCGACAACATCACCGCCCTGCTGCTGGCTGTGGAACCTACGGAGGTGCACCATGGATAACCTGATCGGCAAAACGCTGGATGGTCTGTACACGGTGCGGGAGCTCATCGGCACCGGCGGCATGGCCAATGTCTACAAGGCCGTTGTGGGGCCGGGCGGCCCGGTGCCGGAGGGCACGGTCGTGGCCGTTAAGGTGCTGCGGCAGGAGCTCATGCACGACCCTGACCTTGTGCGCCGCTTCAAGAACGAGTCCAAGGCCATCTCGCTGCTCAACCACCCCAACATCGTCAAGGTGTATGATGTCTCGGTGAGCGACCATCTGCAGTATATCGTCATGGAATATGTGGACGGTATGACCCTGCGCGAGTATCTGAACGAGCGGGGCGGCAAGCTGACCAGCCGGGAGACCGTCCACTTTATCTCTCAGATCCTGAAAGCGCTGGACCATGCCCACCGCAACGGCGTGGTGCACCGGGACATCAAGCCCCAGAATATCATGCTGCTGGACAACGGCCAGCTGCGGATGATGGATTTTGGCATTGCCCGCATCTCCCGGGCCGAGAACCAGCTCTCGGGCGGCAAGGCTATGGGCAGCGTCCACTATATCAGCCCGGAGCAGGCCAAGGGCGATGAGACCGACTTCACCAGTGACCTCTATTCGGTGGGCGTGATGATGTACGAGATGCTCTCAGGGCATCTGCCCTTCGATGCCGATGACGTGGTGGAGGTGGCCATCAAGCAGATCTCGGATCAGCCCAAGAGCCTGCGGGAGCTGGCACCCTGGGTGCCGGTGGGTCTGGTGGAGATCACGGAGCGTGCCATGGCAAAGCGGCCCGAAAACCGCTACAAGAGCGCCGCTGAGATGCTGGAAGCCCTCAACGCCTATGTAGAGAACCCGGCCATCGTGTTCAACTACACCTATCTCCCCGATGAAATTCCTGAAAAGGTGGTGGAACCCCCTATGCCCAGAAAAGAATCCCGTCCGGAGCGCGGCAGTGCCCCGGCAAAAGGCAGAAAAAAGAAAAAGCGCACCGTGTTCCTGCCGGTGCTGTTTGGCATCACCGTGGCCTTTGCACTGGCCTGCGCGGCCCTGTGCTGGATGATCCTGAATGATTCCAGCTCCCTGATGGGGGAAAAGGCTGATGTGGTGCTGGCAGATTACAGCGGCATGACCCAGGATGAGGTCAACGCTTCCCAGCAGGTGGCATCCGGCCAGATCGTCATCAACTGGGAGCAGGCCTACAGCAACGATTACGCCGCCGGTTACGTCTACCGGCAGTCCCCGGTGGCGGGCCGTACCGTCCGTGAGGGTCAGAGCGTGACCCTGACCGTCAGCCTGGGCATCCAGTATGTCACCGTGCCGGATGTCTCCAATTATGTACAGGCAGATGGTGAGCAGCAGCTCAAGGATCTGGGGGTCTCTGTTCTGATCACCCAGGCGGTGGAACCCAGCGTGGCCGCAGGCTCCATCATCCGCACCGAACCTGCTGCGGGCAGTCAGGTGGCCGCAGGCTCCACGGTGGTGGTCTATGTCAGCCGCCCGCAGGTCAACACCACGGCCAAGGTTCCTGCCCTGACCGGCCTCAAGAGTGTGGACGATGCCCGCTCCGTGCTGGTGCAGAACAAGCTGGGTCTTGGCAGCACCACCGAGCAGTACAGCGACCAGCCCGCAGGTACCATCATCGGCCAGAGCCCGGCGGCAGGATCTACCGTCAAGGTGAACAGCCGTGTCAGCATTACCGTGAGCGCAGGCCCCGAGCCGGTGCCTGAGACCCCGGCTGAACAGCCGGGCAGCTCCTCCAGCGATTGGTGGAGCGGCCTGATCGGGGGCAGCTCTTCCAGCAGCGGCGATTCTTCCAGCAGTGAGGGCACCGGCCTGGGCGACTGGTGGAGCGCGCTGCTGTCCTGAGGGAGGAACGGATGAAGGGATATATCGTAAAAGGAATTGGCGGATTTTACTACGTCAAGACCGAAGAGGGTGTGATCGAGTGCAAGCCCCGGGGCATCTTCCGCAAACAGAAGATCACCCCCGTGGCGGGCGATGAGGTGACGCTGGAGACCGAGAACGGCGCGGCAGTCATTGCCGAGATCGCACCCCGCAAAAACGTGTTTGTCCGGCCGCCTGTGGCCAATCTGGATGTGCTGTTCCTTGTGGCCAGCACCACCCAGCCCACCCCCAGCACACTGGTGCTGGACAAGCTCTCGGCCATTGCCGTGGACAAGGGGGTGCAGCCCGTCATCGTCTGCACCAAGGCTGACCTTGGTGAGGTGGAGTTCCTGCGCAGCGCCTATGAAAGATCCACTCTGCCCTTCATTGCCATCCGCTACGACAGCGGGGAAGGGCTGGACGAGGTCAGGCAGTGGATCAGCGGGCGGCTCTGCGCCTTCTGCGGCAACTCCGGTGTAGGCAAATCGACCCTGCTGAACACCCTGCTGCCTCAGGCCGAGCGGGAGACCAGCGCCATCAGCCAGAAGCTGGGGCGCGGCCGCCACACCACCCGCGAGGTGACCATCTTTGAGGCCTTTGGGGGCCGCATTGCGGATACCCCCGGTTTTGCCAGCCTGGAAGCCAACCGCGCCGGGTTCATCCCCAAGGAGAATCTGGAGCACGCCTTCCCGGAGTTCGGGCCCTACCTTGGGCAGTGCCAGTTCACCGGCTGCTCCCACCGCACGGAAAAGGGCTGTGCCATCCGTGCCGCTCTGGCCGAGGGAAAACTCTCCCAGACCCGGTACGACAGCTACTGTGCCATGTATGAGGAAGTCAAGGATGTCAAGGACTGGCAGAGGAGGGGAATGTGATGCGCTGCGTGATCCTCTCGGCCTGCCCGGTCTCGCCGGAGCTGAAGCGCCTGCTCCGCCCCGATGACTTCATCATCGCCTGTGATGCTGGCTACCGCAACTGCGCGCCGCTGGGCTGCAAGCCCAATATCATCTTGGGAGACTTCGATACCGCGCCCTGTCCGGTGCAGCAGAACGACGATATCATCGTCCTGCCTCACGTCAAGGACGACACCGACACCGAATATGCCGCTAAGCTTGCCAGTGAGAAGGGCTTTACCGAGGTGCTTCTTCTGGGCGCGCTGGGCGGCAGGCGGATCGAGCATACCCTCTCGAATCTTGCCACCGGCCTTGGGCTGGAAGAACGGGGGGTGCGGGCAACGCTTCAGGATGAGCGCAGCCGCATCACCTTTGTCCGCTCCGGCGAGACCCGTGCCTACCCGAAGGAGGAGTTCTTCTACTTCTCCGCCTTCCCCATGGAGGGCAGGGCAGAGGGCGTGTGTGAGCGCGGTTCCTACTATGAGCTCACCGATGATGTGCTGGTGGCCGGTTATCCGCTGGGGGTCAGCAATGAGTATGCCGAAGGCTCAGACTGCATCACCATCTCCACCCGCAAGGGGGCGCTGGTGATCGTGGAAACGGTGCCGGATACACCGATCCTGACCGGGAACAAGGCCTGAGCCGCACATTTTGCCGTCCTGCCGCTTATATTGTGGTATCACACCACGAAAGGCGGGAGAGCGATGCAGGTGGTCGTTATCAAAAGCCCAAAGTGTCTGCGCGGCGTTCTGCGCAGGCTGTTCGGCATCAAAAAGGGATAAGAAAAATACCGGGGCAGGCAGCTGCTCCGGTATTTTTGTGATACGTCATTCTTTTGTGGTATAGGTCAGATCCAGCACTGGGCCAAAGGGGTCAAAGATGAGGTTCTGGATGCCGGGTGCGATCAGCAGGCGCTTCTGCTGGGCAAACAGAGGGACCGCCACGGCATCGCTGAGCAGCTGGCGCTCACAATCGCCCAGCAGGCGGCAGCGGGAGCTTCCGGTGGCCTGGGTGCTGGCCTGCAGCTGGGTGGCATACAGGGAATCTGCATAGCCGGTCAGGCCGCCGCCCACTGCGGTGAACTGGTTCAGCATGTTGTACACACTGCCGCCCTCGGCGCTGATGGGGGCCAAGGCGATGGTGTAGTCCCCCTCGGCCAGCCGTTTCGCAAAGGTCTCCTCGTCCACCTCCTCTACGGAGAAGAAGAGGGAAAACTCCTTTTGCCACACGCCGTTGATCTCCTCGGCGGCGCTGGTCACGCCGGAACCGGCGGGCACCATCAGGCTGACCTTGTTGAAGTCGGAGGTGGTCAGCGTCTGCCGCGCCGTGAGGTAGAGCGCCCGGGTATCCACCGCGGCGGGAGTCACATCCCCGGCGGTATCCCGGTAGTTCATGCCGTCCACAGTCAGGCCGTCCGGTACCAGACCGTTGGCGGCGGCATAGAGCCCGCCGTCCGGCACCTCGGCTGCACCCCGCGCGGCGGAGGCCAGTGCCTGCCGCAGCTCGGTGGAAGCAAACACGCTGCTGCAGTTGAACAGCAGGCTCCATGTGGTATCGGAGTAGGAGAGGGAAGTCAGGGTGGTGGGCGCGGCGGTGTCGTCCGGGGCGGCAGAGCACTTCTCGTTGGCAATCAGCTCTGCGGCAGACTGCCCGGCGCTGTTGGTGTTCTGCACCAGCCGCAGGCTGTCGATGAGGCTGCCCGAGGGGGCACGCCGCAGGAACAGGCCGCTGGCTGTCCAGTTGTAGATGTAGAAGCTGCCGCTGGAAAGGGTGGACGAAGCATTCAGACCGTAGGTGCCCCGGGTGGAATTGAAAAATTCCTCATCGCAGGGCATGGCACCGGGCAGGGTGAGCTTCTCGAGGAAGTTGTCGTCAGCACTGCTCAGGTGGAACACCAGCGTCAGCGGCCCGGAAGCCGTGACTCCCAGCGCGCTCTCGGGCATCTGCCCGGCCAGCACGGCGGCGCTATTTTCAAGGGCCGCAAACTCCACCGCGTAGGGGGAGTTGGTCTCCGCCCGGAACAAGCGCCGGAAAGCGAACACAAAATCCTCGGCGGTGATGGCGTAGTCGGTGGCGTTGCCCTTGGCGGCGGTGTAAGTCAGGCCGTCCTTGAGGTAGAAGGTGTAGGTGAGGCCGTCGGAGGAGTTCTCCCACCGTTCGCAGAGGGCAGGCTCATATTTGCCGCTGGGATCTTTGCGGACAAGGCCGCTGTACAGGTTCTCGCAGGCGATGACATCCGCAGAAGCCGAAGCAACCTGCGGGTCAAGGTTGGCCGGGATGCTGTCCACGAACCAGGTGAAGCTGTTGGAGCCCGAACCACAGCCGGTCAGGGCAAAAACAAACGCAATGGTCAGCACCACTGCGGAAAAGCGAATCAGGGAATGTTTCAAGAAAATGCGCTCCTTGTAAGATGATACAATTAAAGTATAGCGGAAACGGTCGGAAAAGACAATCGACATTTTGTGAATTCAGATAGGATTTCGGTGCATCCGGGGCCAGAACAAGGTTTGGCGTTGCCAATTGGCTGGAAAAGGTGTAAAATGGAGCAGTGAATCAATTTCAGCCTGAATTTTCATAGAGGAGGTTCTTTCTTTATGCAGAAAGATCAGCAGAAGCTTGCAGAACTCATCCGGGGCAAAAAGGTGGCGTTCATCGGTGCCGGTGTCAGCCACAAGACCCTTATCAAGGAGTTTGTGGAGCTGGGGGCCCATGTGACCCTGTGCGACCAGAAAAAGAGCGTGGAGGAGTTTGGCGATTATGCCGCTACCATCCGGGAACTGGGCATTGACCTGAGCCTGGGCGAACACTATCTGGACGGCTTCAAGGGCCAGGATATCATCATGCGCACCCCCGGCTTTGTGGGCTACTTTGAAAAGCCCCTGCAGGATGCCATGGCGGCGGGCACCATGGTCACCAGCGAGGTCGAGCTCTTCTTCGATTTCTGCCCCTGCGAGATCGTGGCCGTGACCGGCTCTGACGGCAAGACCACCACCACCACCCTCATCTCCAAGTTCTACGAGGCCGCAGGCCGCAAAGTACATCTGGGCGGCAACATCGGCGCTGCCCTGCTGCCCATGCTGCCCGAGGTGCGGCCGGAGGATGTGGCTGTGGTGGAGCTGTCCAGCTTCCAGCTCATCAGCATGCACCAGAGCCCAAAGATCGCGGTGGTGACCAACGTCACCCCCAACCACCTCGATCACCATAAGGATATGCAGGAGTACATCGACGCAAAACGCAACATCCTGCTCTACCAGAACCCGCCCTGCCGTGCCGTGCTGGGCTACGAGAACGAGATCAGCCGCTCCATGCAGAAGGACTGCAAGGGCAGGCAGGTCTGGTTCACCCGCCTGCACGATACCGACAACGGGGCCTTCCTGCGCAAAGAGGACAACATGCTCTGCATGGCCGAGGACGGCGTGGTAACGCCCTTCCTGGCCCAGAAGGACATCAAGCTGCGGGGCCTGCACAATATCGAGAATCTGCTGGCCGCTGCCGCCGCAGTCTGGGGTGAGGTTCCCGTGGAGGCCATCCAGAAGGTGGGCAGCACCTTTACCGGCGTGGAGCACCGCATTGAGCCGGTGCGCACGCTGGACGGTGTGCTCTACTACAACGATTCCATCGGCACCAGCCCCACCCGCACCATTGCGGGCCTGCGCAGCTTTGATCAGAAGGTCATTCTCATTGCGGGCGGCTACGATAAGCACATCCCCTATGAGCCGCTGGCCCCCGAGATCGTGGCTCACGTCAAGGATCTGGTGCTGATGGGTGCCACCGGCCCCCGCATTGAAAAGGCCCTGCGGGAAGACCCCGGCTTCAACGAGGCCGCACTGCCCATCCAGCATGCGGACAATATGCAGCACGCTGTGGAACTGGCCCGTGCCGCCGCAAAGCCCGGCGATATCATCATCCTGTCTCCCGCCAGCGCCTCCTTCGACCTCTACCCCAACTTTGAGGTGCGCGGCCGCGAGTTCAAGAACATCGTCAACGCACTGAAATGATCACGCAGGTCAGAACGCCCCGCCAGAGGCAGCGGTTCCGCAGCGCCTGCCGCGGAAAGCTCTGCCTTGGTGTCACGATGCCGCAGGCGCTGGAGCTCTTCGGCAAAAGCCAGCCGGGCCGGTTCTTCGCCGGGCCAACGCTGGCGCTGGATGTGGGCGGCAGCACCGCCTGGCTGGCGGGCCACGCCAACCCGGACGAACTGGCCAGCTTCCTGCATTTTTGCGGCTGTAAGGCGGTTGTCCTGGACGAGGCCGAGTGCCCGCCGCCCACCGGCTGGGCCCGTGCAAAGTCCCATTTTGTCTTTGGCCTGGCACCCGGAAAGCAGCTGCCGGAACCCGCTGTGGAAGAAACGCTCTGGGCCTCCCTGCATTTTGACCCGGAGCCCCCGGCGGGCCCTGTTGCACAGATGCTGTTTCCGGACCGCCCTACGCGGCGGGATGACTTTTACTCTGAGCTCTGCTCAAAGCGCGCCCGCGGCAGGGCTGTGGTCTGGGCTCTGGAGCAGGGAGGGGAACTTGCCTGCACCGTGGGCGCTTACGCCATAGGAACGGAGCAGGCTTACATGGCCTGCGGCGAGACTGCGGAGCCCCTGCGGGGGCGCGGCATCGGCGGGCGGCTTATCGTCCGGCTGGCCAACACCCTCTCAGCGCAGGGCCTACAGCCCCTTTTCCTCTGCTCCCCGGAACGGGTGCACTTTTATACCCGCCTCGGCTTTGAAAAGCTGGGAGAGTATGCCCGGTACGAAGCCACAGTCTGACACGTCGGGAGTTTCTCTGAGGACCGTCCGCTGGGGTGGGACCCTGTTGCCGCAGGCAATAGGGCGGGCGATGGAATGGCCCGTTTCGTGTCCGAGGAGAAAGCTGCCGACGGGTCATCATAGCATAAACTTACAAAAAGATTAAGGAACCAAAAATGTCAATGTTGAACCACTTTTTTGATTACAAAGCAGAAGTCCTGGCGCTGGACGAAAAAGCCATGGAACTCTGCCGGCCCTATTTCCACCACATGGAGGAGATCCGGGACTACAACCAGCTGAAAATGCTCAAGGCCTTTGCCGATACCCAGATGTCCTCCACCGATATGCTGGGCACCACCGGCTACGGCCTGTGGGATACCGGCCGCGCCAAGCTCGAGCAGATCTTTGCCCAGGTGATGGGCGCGGAGGATGCCCTTGTGCGCAGCCAGTTCCAGAGCGGCACCCATACGCTGGCGGTGGCCCTGTTCGGCCTGCTGCGGGCAGGGGATACCCTGCTGGCAGCTACAGGCCGCCCCTACGATACGCTGGAGGGCGTGATCGGTCTGGACGGCAAGGGCAAGGGCACCGGCACCCTGATGGACTACGGCATCCGGTACGACGAAGCCCCCCTCAAGGCCGACTTCACCCCGGATTACGCGCTGATCGCTCAAAAGGCCCCGGGGGCAAAGGTCTGCCATATCCAGCGCAGCCGCGGCTACCTGCAGCGCAATGCCTTTGATCTGGATACCATTCAGAAGATCGCCGACACGGCCCGTGCCGCCAACCCCGGGATCATCATCTTTGTGGACAACTGCTATGGTGAGTTCACCCAGATGAAGGAGCCCTGCCAGGCAGGTGCGGACCTTGTGGTGGGCAGTCTCATCAAGAACCCGGGCGGCGGCATCGCCCCCACCGGCGGCTATATCGCAGGCCGGAAGGATCTGGTGGAGCTGTGCGCCTACCGCCTGAACGCCCCCGGTCTGGGCAAGGAGCTGGGCTGTACGCTGGAAACGCCCCGTGATATGTACCTTGGCTTCTACTATGCCCCCGGCGTGGTGTGTGAGGCCATCAAGACCGCCATCTATGCCCAGTGCCTGCTGGAACTGGTGGGCAAAAAGCCCATCCCGCGCTACTGCGAAGACCACAATGATATCGTGACCTGCTTCGATGCCGATACCGCCGATGCCCTCATCGGCTTCTGCCGCGGCATTCAGGCCGCCAGCCCCGTGGACAGCTATGCCGCACCGGAACCCTCTCCGGAGCCGGGCTATACCGATGAGGTCATCATGGCAAGCGGCAGCTTTACCCAGGGCAGCACCATCGAGCTCTCCTGCGACGGCCCCCTGCGTGAGCCTTACACCTGCTACCTGCAGGGCGGCCTGAACTTTGCCGCAAGCCGTGCCGGTGTCCTGCTGGCCGTGCAGAATGCTTATTTCAAGGATTGATCTTTTCAGAAAGAAAGCGTGAATCAAATGAATCGTGTTACTCCCATTGATGCCCGGATGCTGGAACGCTTTGAGCAGGGCTATGCTGCCCGCCCGGAGCTGAATGTGATGTCCAATGCAGTTTCCCGCACGGCTCTGCCGGACGCGGCCTTTGTGCCCGCCGCCGCTGCCAAGCTGCGGATGGACTTCTCTGTGCTGGTCAAGACCAACAACATCACCAACCAGAAGCAGAGCGGCCGCTGCTGGATGTTCTCCACCCTGAACGTCCTGCGCCAGCGGGTGATCGCCAAGTGCGATCTGGAGGATTTCTCCTTCTCTCCCACCTATCTGGCGTTCTACGATAAGCTGGAAAAGGCAAATCTCTTCCTTGAGAACATCCTCCACTTTGCGGATCAGGACCTGACCGACCGTGAGACCTACACCCTGCTGGGCAACCCGCTGCCCGACGGCGGCCAGTGGGATATGGCCATCAGCCTGATCAAAAAGTACGGCGTGGTGCCCTCCTGGGTCATGCCGGAGACAGTCCACTCCACCGGCACGGCCAAGTATCTGCCCATCCTGAACCGCAAGCTGCGGGAGGATGCGCTGGAACTGCGGGCCATGGCAAAAGAGGGAAAGGACACGGTTGCCCGCCGCGAGGAGATGCTGGCGGAGATCTACAACGCCCTGTGCATCCTCTACGGCCAGCCTCCCAGGAGCTTTGACTTTGAGTATACCGACAAGGATGAGCACTACCACTGCGACCGGAACCTGACCCCGCACACCTTCCTGGAGAAATATGTGGGCAATGATCTGAATGATTACGTCGTCATCATCTCCTCGCCCATCCATGCGCTGAACCGCACCTACTGCCAGCCCTTTATGGGTGACGTGGTGGAGGAAAATATGTTCTGGCTGAACCTCTCGCAGGAGGAGCTGGAGGATCTGACCATCCGTCAGCTGCAGGCAGGGGAGGGGGTCATGTTCAGCTGCGACTGCCACCCCGACGGCGACCGCGCCAACGGCTATTGGGACCCCGACTGCTTCCAGTACGGCGAGGTGCTGGGCGGCCTGACCTTTGGCATGACCAAAGCCGAGCGGCTGCTCACCCGTGAAAGCACCATGAACCATTGCATGATGTTCTGCGGTGTCAATCTGGACGAGAACGGCAAGGCTGACCGCTGGAAGATCGAGAACAGCTGGGGCGATGCCTCCGGCCAGAAGGGCTATTACATCGGCAGCGAGAAGTGGTTCAAGGCCAATGTCTACCAGATCACGGTCCGCAAGAGCCTGCTGAGCGATGCCCAGCGCGCCCTGCTGGATCAGGAGCCCCTGCCCATGAAGCTGTGGGACCCGCTGGCTTAAATTCAAATAGATGCTATAAAGAAATCCCCCTGCCATAGGCGGGGGGATTTCTCTGTTAAGCGGATAATAGGGGAAGCTTCAACGTGAAGCAGCTGCCTTTGCCCACTTCGCTTTCCAATAGGATTTCTCCGTGGTGCAGGTGGGCAAGCTCCTGCGCAATGGTCAGTCCCAGACCTGTGGAGTCGTGCTTGGAAGAGGTGGTGGTGTGAAAATACCGGTCAAATACGGCGGTCTGATCCTCCGGCGCAATGCCGCAGCCCGTGTCCCGGACGCTCACCAGAGCAGCGCCGACCTCCACCCGGCTGCTGACGGTGATGCTCCCTCCTGCAGGGGTGTAGTGAATGGCATTTGTCAACAGGTTCTGCAGGATCTGCTGCAGCCGGATCTGGTCGCCCCACACCGGCAGCTCCGGAGCCGGGGGAGCCTGAAGCACCACGCCCTTCTTCTCAGCCTCCTCCCGGCAGCTGTCACAGACCGCAGCGATGACCTCCCCCAGAGATACCCGGTCCTCGTTGAGCATCACCTGTTTCTGCTCCAGCTTTGCAGCCAGAAACAGATCCTCCGTCAGGCGGCGGAGAAAGGCCGTCCGCTGCTGTAAGGCGGGCAGCAGGGCCGGCAGGGCCTCCGGTGCAGCCTCCAGTGTATCCAGGCCACTGCTGACCGCAAACAGGGGGCTGCGCAGGTCGTGGAAAATGTTCAGCATCATGCTTTTCCGGGCCTCAGTCTCCTCCGTCAGGGCCTTTGTCCGCTGAATGACCCGGGCATCCAGCTCCCGGGCCAGCTGCTCCGCCCGGTCAAATTGCAGGGCATACCGGCGGCAGACGTAGGCCATGCAGCCCAGAGTAAAAGGAGCATCGTAGATCCGGGCACACCGGAACAGGTAGAAAAACACGCTCTCCTGAAAAAACGGCACGTGCATGCCCGGCAGGACCACCCATACCCGGAAGCCAATGGTGATGGCACAGGGAAACAGCATCAGCAGGGCAGCGTCGGAGCCCCGGGCATACATCACCATCAGGATGCCCAGACAGTAGCCCATGCCCAAAAGCAGCCCCACCGCTCGTACACGGCTGAGGGGAACCAGCGTCAGAACAAGATACCCCAGCGTCAGAAGCAGGGAATGGAGCCGCTGCCCGTGGGACACCGGCACAGCCCCTGTCAGGGCGGCACACAGCAGAATACCTGCCAGAACCGTGACGGTAAAGAATCCCCGGCGGAAAAAGACGCTCCAGCCGGAACTACCCACCGGAGCCAGAATGATCACCAGAGCCCAGAGGGTCAGCACCGTCAGATACAGCAGAAAATACCCCAGTTCCTTCTGAGGCTTGTATCGGTACAGGGCCAGCACCACCGCTCCCAGAGTGCAGAATACTGCAATGGCCATCCACTGCAGCACCGTGCGGAAGGTCAGGGCAGCCACTCCTTTTTCCGGGAACAGGGCAGCCCATGCCATCAATTGGGCTTCGGGGTCCATGCCGGGGACCCCAAAATCCGCCAGCGCCGGCAGCCGCTGGTTGAACCAGATCCCTGCCAACCCAATGGCCAGTGCCAGTGCCCCGGCAGCAGCCGGAAGCAGAAATCGCTTTTTTATCATAAAAAGACCCCCTGCAAAAACTTTGGAGAACCGGTTGAGAACAGCCCGGAAATACGGTATACTAGATAAGGATATTATAGCAAATTCACGCCGAAAAGGGGAGGGCAAACCGCATGATCCGCATTCTTCTGGTGGAAGATGATCCGGTGATCCGGGACACTACCAGCTATTTCTTGAACTGTCAGCAGAATTTTGAGGTGGTCTGCGCTGACACCGGCGGCGAAGCGCTGAGCCACGCCCGGGAAAAGTTCGATGTAATCCTGATGGATATCCTTCTGCCGGATACCAACGGCATGGAACTGTGCCAGCGCCTGCGCAGCTGGTACCACTGCCCCATCATTTTTACTTCCTGTCTGGACGATACAGACACAGTGGTACGGGCGCTGGAATTGGGCGGCGATGATTTCCTGACCAAGCCCTACAACCACAAAGTTCTGCTGGCTCGCATCATGGCAAACATCCGCCGTGTCCAGATGGATGCCGCAGAGCCCAGCGTCAGCGGCTACCACTGTGCGGCCTTTACGCTGGATCCCAACAGCCATTGCGTGGAAAAGGATGGCCGGAGCATCCATCTGGCCGACATGGAGTACCGCATCCTGACCCTCTTCATCCGGCATCCAAACACCTTCTTTACCGCAAACGAGCTTTACCGGAAGATCTGGGGGAAGGAGAGCCTGGGGGATGTCCGCACTGTGCAGGTGCACATCCATAACCTCCGCAGTAAGATCGAGCCCGACCCTGCAAAGCCCATCTACCTCAAAAATGTCTGGGGCAAAGGTTATATTTTCTGCCCGGAAGGGGAGACGGAGGCCTGAAATGGTTTTGTTGTCTTAAATATCGTTAATCCTCAAAGCACCCACTTCTTAAGGAAACTTAAGCCGTGGGTGCTTTTTTCTGCTCTGATTTGACCGTTATTTATCAAACAAAGTGGAAAACAGGAATTTTCCAGTGAAGAAACGGTAAAGATGTTTAAGAATTCTTAAAAGACAACAGGCAGACTTTGTGTTAATTTATTATCGAACGAAGTCTGCACCGTATTGTGGCGGTGTGTTTCGGATGAGAAGGAAAATCGAAGAATAAGAACAGAAAAAGAGAAGAAAGGATCATCCAAGCATGAATAAGATCTCGCGTAAAGGCTTTCTGAAGATCGCCGCTGCCGCTGCCATGTCCGGTGTCACCGCCGGTGCACTGGCTGCCTGCAACGCTGCAAGCTCCTCCACCGCCGCTTCCTCCGGTGCAGCGGGCAGCTACACCCCCGGTACCTACACCGGCACTGCCGAGGGCATTTCCTCTACCGTCAAGGTCACCATGACCTTCTCTGACAGTGCTGTGACCGACGTTGTGGTCGATACCTCCGGCGAGACCGCTTCCTACGGCGCTGCTGCTGCCGAGGAGCTGAAGAACCAGCTGCTGAACGCCGGCTCTGACGAGATCGACGGCGTGTCCGGTTCCACCATCACCTCCGATGCCGTGAAGAAGGCCGCCAAGAGCTGCTTTGCACAGGCAAAGGGAGAGGCAACTGTAACTTCCGTTCAGCTGCCCACCGGTGACGAGACCGATTGGCTGGGCAAGGAGCCTGACATCGACGAGGCAGCTATCACCGAGACCGTGGACACCGACATCCTCATCGTGGGTGCCGGCAACGGTGGTATGTTCGCTGCTGCTTATGCCGCTGCCAAGGGTCTGAACTTCCGTGTCATCGAGCAGAACGGCAATGTGCAGGATACCCGTCACTGGGTGGGTGCCGTGGACGGCTTTGGCGCTCAGGAACAGGGCATCAAGATGGATCGTGCCAAGCTGCTGAGCGAGGTCTCCCGTTACGCCTCCGGCAAGTGCGACCAGCGCGTGGTCAAGACCTGGATCAACGAGTCTGCCGAGATGATTGAATTTGTCCGCTCCATCATGGAGGACAAGTACGGCGTGAAGATGATCTACACCTACGGCGACGAGGCCAAATGGCCTGCAGAAAACGCCGAGCACAACACCGATTATATGTACCCCGAGATCGAGTATACCTATGATCGCTCCAGTGGTGCCGCCCGGAACGAGCTGCTGCTTCAGTACATTCAGGAGCTGGGCTACGATGTGGACTTCAAGACCAGTCTGGCCAAGCTGGAAAAGAACAGCGATGGCCGCATTACCGGCATCATCGCCCAGAGCACCGAGGATGACCACTTCATCCGCTACAACGCCAACAAGGGCGTGCTGCTGGCCTGCGGCGGCTTCCCCGGCAACCCCTACATGATGGAGCAGCTGGACCCGCTGGGCACTTCCGTCACCACCGCATGCTCTTACTCTCCCTCCGATAAGGGCTACGGCATCCGGGCTGCAATGTGGGCAGGTGCCAATCTGGACAAGGAAGCCGCTCCCATGCTGTTTGACCGCGGCATCGTGGCCCCCGGCGTGGATGGCGGTTATGTGGACAGCGACACTGCCTTTGGCGGCAAGGCTTTCCCTGGTACCATCCGTCAGTACAACCCCGGCACCCAGCCCTTCCTGAAGGTGAACCGCAACGGCGAGCGCTTTGCC
>OGZI01001556.1_pt1 | contig 22366 bp, 18 predicted proteins | sample 1576711 | NCBI WGS metagenome assembly OGZI01 (sample SAMEA3541482, study PRJEB24748) | human gut metagenome | biome: human gut; feature: human-associated habitat; material: faeces | place: China | collected 2012
AATCCAGCCAGCTACAGGGTCGTTCGCACGAAATCTTATTTATTCAACAAAGCCCCGGTGGCGATGCAGTATCTGTGGACCCCAAATATCAGAATGCTTATTCAACACATATTCCGGCGGTTATCCTGGCCGTAAATAATAATCCGATGCGCTTCACTGATCGCAGTGGAGGCGTGTCCCGTCGGAGAGTGATCCTGCATTTTCCTGAGCAGATAGCACCGGAAGAGCGCGACCCACGGCTGAAAGATAAAATTGCATGTGAACTGGCTGTGATTGTTCGCCAGCTCATGCAACGTTTCAGCGATCCGATGAGCGCCAGAACATTGCTTCAGACACAGCAGAATTCTGATGAGGCTCTCACAATTAAGCGTGATGCTGATCCAGCATTTGATTTTTGTGGCTATCTTGAGGCATTACCTGATACCAGCGGCATGTTTATGGGTAATGCTAACATTGTACCACGTCAGCCTCGTACATACCTTTACCATGCCTATCTGGTATACATGGAAGCCAATGGCTATAAAAACACGCTGAGTCTGACCATGTTTGGCAAGGGGCTGCCGTTAATGCTGAAAGAGTATGGGTTGCAATACGAGAAGCGGCGGACTAATCAGGGAATGCAGACCAACCTGACTCTTAGGGAGGAAAGTAATGCTGATTGGTTGCCAAAGTGCAATATAGATATTAGAAAGTAAATTATCAGACCGGCGTAAGCCGGTTTTTCTTGACATATGAATCACCTAAAATTCAAATGTTATTATCTAATGAGAAAGCTGAAGAGGATGACGGATGAAAACTGTATTTGTGCTTGGTGCTGGGTTTTCAAAGGAAGCTGGTGCACCGATGCAGGCAGAGATAATGGAAGAAATATTTAAAATACGCAAGGAAGATCCAAGTTATTTTAATGGTTCTGAATTTAGACTTTTTGAAAATCTGCTTATTAAGCAATTGTACTATAAGCGTAGTCAGTTTAAATATATTCAAATTGAAGATATCTTTACTCCTTTAGACCGGTGCTTGGCTGATAACATCCAGTTTAGAGGCCTTTCAATTGAGCAAATGATAAAAACTAGAGATGCTATTTTTAATATAATTGGCATGGCTATCAAAGAGATCTTAAATCGGAAGAGAAAGAGTAAGGAATATATTGATAATTTTGCTCGGTATTTGGTTGGGAAATGTAGTAAGAGATTAGGTGGTAATTACAGATTAAATGATCCTGTAAGCGTTATTAGTACTAACTGGGATATTTTATTAGATAATTCAATATATAATCATATCCAGCAGAGCTTCCCGCAACGTGCCGTCGTTGATTACTGCTGCTATATAAGCTCCTTAGAAGAAAAGGACGAGACAGTAAAGCCTGGATTAGAAGTATTAGGAGCCGGTGGCTTTAATGTCAAGTTGCTCAAAATACATGGATCTCTCAATTGGTTGCAATGCTCGCGATGTATGCGTCTTTATGTTGGTTTTAATGAAAAGAAGGGAGCCCTTAGAGGTCTAACTTGTAGACACTGCGATAATAACTATACTGCTAAAAGTAATGAAAATAGATTAATATCAAATCTTATCATGCCTACTTTCTTAAAAGATTTATCAAACCCTCAATATAAAATAATATGGCAGAATGCTGGGATAGAACTATCCGAAGCTGATAAAATAATTTTTATAGGTTATTCGTTGCCAAGTGCTGATTTTGAAATGAGACAGCTTTTATCTCGAATGACTAAACGAAACGTTAAAATTGAAGTCGTAACGTATGAAGAAGATAAAAGAAAAGAAAAGGATATAAAAAAATATTGGCAGGCATTCTTTGGAGAGCGTGAGATTAAAGTTCATTTATGCGGTGCCAGCCATTTCATTGAGCGATCCTTATATCTTGATTAAAAGTTATTGGCAAATGATGGGGCTAATTTCACAGTCCCATATTTTAGGATTCGGTTATAATTTAGATTTAGATAGCCTAGACCGATCACTTATTTGCAAGAATGGACCACCAACCCGGCAAACGCCGGGTTGGTGGTCCAAGACCAAATGTAGAGTTTGCTGTTCACTCTTCACTTAACGGTTAATACCTATCATATTGATATTTAATGTAAAAAAATGATTTTGAACACTGTGTATGATTTTCTTAAGAAAAAGTATTTTGTCGGTAGTTGAGGTGAGTGATTTTTGAACGCCCCCGCCAATGTGTATAGCTGTGTGTATAGGATTTTTTTCGATATTAATAAGTCATTTAAAAACAATAGCTTGTGTTTTGTTGTTTGTTCCTATTATCGGCACTCACACAACAAAACCCATTAAAAACAATAAGTTAAATAGTAGCTCTCTCTCAAGTTACGATCTTCTTTTAAGGGATTGTATGACCAACAGTTGCCGCTATGGTTAACAGTGGCTACTCAGGGATGTTAGCACGTAGCGGCCTGTAGTTGTAAAGCTCGAACAGGTACAAAGCGTGAACAGTCCACACGAACCGCTATCAACTCGAAGCTGATGACGCTGCCAACGTCTCTAAATCCTCCCGAAACAGATTGATCACACGCATTTAAGCCCAATGTGTGGCCGTATGAGCCACGTAAACAGGTGAATAGTGGTAAACGTACCTGCACACGACATGCAGGCTCTGCCAGCGCTTCGCTCACGCTCTGAAAGGTACACGAGCACCCTGATAAGGTGTGATCCTTCTGAACACTGATGTAGTCGCCTTGACCTGCTCCCCACAGATTGATGCATATAGATGTTAGTAACGTCCGCTTCACGCCCTGAGACATTCGACAAGCTTTTTACGGCATTAGTAAGGGAGATTTTCACTCTTCCAGTGCCAGAAAGTATCTCGCTTCGTCGTACCGGGTTTTGGTCTTCCAGCAACGGTAAATGATCCTTATCCATTTGAATGCTTGAGCCCGGATGAATGCTATCGGAACGACCGTCGAGAATCTGTATCTGCGGCACCTCGAAAATGGATGCCTACCGATGTTCTCTGGTACAGGCAAGAAAGTCGATAGAGTAGAAATGTACAATACAACAGCCACGACAATACAAATCGCCCGATGAAATTCATCAGGCGTTATAAGGCTGAAAAGTTCCTACCTGTTCTTTGATTAGTGAATTTACGCCTAATGGAGCAGTAGATCATTGAGGAAACGTCGCGCGCGCGGATGTTGTGGCGCGGTGAAGAATTTATCCGGATCAGCCTTTTCCAGTATTTGTCCCTGATCCATAAACCAGATCGTATCGGCTACGTCACGCGCAAAGTTCATTTCATGAGTCACGCACATCATGGTCATCCCTTCCTGCGCCAGCCCGCGCATCACGCTCAGCACCTCGCCGACCATCTCCGGGTCGAGTGCAGATGTCGGTTCGTCAAACAGCATGACAGGCGGCTTCATCGCCAGCGCCCGGGCGATAGCCACCCGCTGCTGCTGGCCGCCGGAAAGCTGTGCCGGATAAACGTCGGCCTTGTGCGATAGTCCCACCCTTTCCAGCAGTTCCCCGGCATGACGTCGGGCTTCCGAACGCTTCTCGCCGAGAACTTTCACTGGCGACATCATGATATTTTCCAGCACCGAAACGTGCGGAAACAGATTGAAACTCTGGAAGACAAAGCCGATTCTCGTACGCAGTTGGTTCAGCCTGGTGCTCGAGCCATGAATATCGACGCCGTCAAACAGGATCTGTCCCTTTTCGATGGGCTCAAGACGGTTGACCGTCCGGATTAACGTCGATTTGCCGGATCCGGAAGGACCGCACACCACCACCACTTCACCGCTTTTTATTTCGGCGCTGACGTCGGTCAGGGCCTGATATTCCCCGTACCATTTATTCACCTGATTGAACAGAATCATCGGTCGCATGGTTGCTCCTTATTGAGTTTGTGATGGTGATGGGTCGAGAACCAGCGGCATGACCGGCTTTCCCATAGCGGACTGTGCACGTTGCCTCCTGCTGGCAATACGCAGCTCCAGGCGATTGGCCAGCCACGTCAGGCTAAAATTAATGATGTAGTAGCTCAGCGCTACGATGGCAAAGACCTGGAACGGTTTTGTCAGCAGCTGATTACTGACCTGGTTGGCCGCATAGGTCAGCTCCGGAACGTTAATAACGTAGCCGAGGGTACTATCTTTGATAATCGACACCAGTTGACTGACCAGACTTGGCAGCGCGTTGTACAACGCCTGCGGTAGAATCACCAGGCGCAGAGCCCGCACATGCCCCATTCCCAGCGCACGGGAGGCTTCATATTGCCCTGAAGGCAGCGCCTGGATCCCGCCGCGCACAATTTCAGCGATGTAGGTGCTCTCGTAGATAACCAGCGTACACAGCATCGTGCTGAAGCCGCTAATATTGTGGCCAATCAGCAACGGCACGCAGAAATAGGTCCAGAACACCACCATCATCAGAGGAATACCGCGTAGCAGATAGATCCAGCAGGTGACCGGCCAGCTCAGCCAGCGCCACGGAGAGAGGCGAGCGAGGCACAACAGCACGCCGACCGGGAAGGCGAACAGCACTGCCAGCAGCGACACCAGCAAGGTACACAGCACACCGCCAAGCGGACCATCAGGATATTGCCCCATCAGCAACAACAGGCCGTTATCATGCAGAATCGTGAAAAAATCAAACATACATATTACCTCGCATACGCGCGCTGAAAGCGACGGGCCAGCAGCGCCCCCATCCCCATCAGCAACAAAGAGAAGGCCAGGTAGCCTACCGTCGCCACCATATAAGCTTCGAAGGTACGGAAGGTCTGGTTTTCAATATCGCGCGTTACGTAAGTCAACTCGGTGACGCCAATGACCATTGCAAGGCTGGTATTTTTAAACAGCAGCACGGTGTGGTTAATCACCGATGGCAACGCATTACGGATCCCTTGTGGCAGAATCACCAGCCACATGGCGCGCAAATATCCCATTCCCAGCGCCCTCGCCGCTTCATTCTGGCCTTCGGGGATGGCACGCAGACCGCTGCGGATGTCTTCAGAGAAATAGGCCGCCTGGCACAATCCCAAGGCGACCAGCGAGAACAGAAACTCCGCATTCATCTCGTTGACCCACATCTGCAACGACTCGGGCAGCAGCGTCGGAATCGCGAAATACCACATCATCAGTTGAATAAGCGTTGGTACGTTGCGGTGGTAGGATACATACGCCGCGACCAAAAGCTGCGCGAAGCGCTTGTTGCTCAGGCGGATCATCACCAGCACCAGCGCAATAAACATGGCCAGCAGCCATGCACCCAACGCCAGTTCCAGAGTGACGACGGTGCCATCAATAATCATCTGGCCGTAGTGGCCAGTCATCACGTTACTGAAGTCGAGTGCCATATATCCTCCTCGTTTGCCGTCATTCAGGACTCACGGTCACCAGGACGCATCGTGGATAGCCCACCGGGTACCTGCAGCGTCGGCGTGACCTCAATATTGCCGATGTTGACTGCCACCGGCGCGGCGAGCGCAAAGGCCACGCAGTCGGCGATATCTTTTGCTTCCGGCAGCTCGAAACCATCGATAAAGCGACGGCGGGCGTCTTCGTGATCGCCGGATACGTTACCGAATATCTCCGTCGCCACCCGCCCGGGGCAAATTTCGGTAATTCGTACCCGCTTGCCATAGCAATCGACGCGCAGCTGACGCGACAGCGCGTGCACTCCTGCTTTGGTGGCGTGATAGATGGAATTGCCATTGAAGTTATAAATCGCAGCGATGGAGGTAATATTAATGACGTGACCGCAGTCGCGCGCCACCATTCCCGGTACCAACAGACGACACAGGTGCAGCACGGCACGCAGGTTGACATCCACCTGGGTGTTGACCCAGTCGGCCTCGGCATCGAGAATCGATCCCGGATGAGAAACGCCGGCGTTGTTCACCAGAATATCGACCTGCAGACCCTGGCACAGTGCGGTCAGCGCCGATAGATCGCCGACGTCGACGGCGTGGGGAATGCAGCCAGTTCTGTCCGCCAGGGCGGCAAGCTGTTCATGGCGACGTGCTACCGCGTGAACCTCAATGCCTTCCTGACAAAGGCGTTCGACAATCGCTTCCCCCATCCCAGCGGAAGCGCCGGTCACCAGGGCCACTTTATAATCTGAAAATGGCATATGAGCCTCTCCTGTTGCGGCAGACCGATCTGCCTTTGACGTTGTTTTTCTGACTGTATGCAGTTATGTCCAACGGGGATAAGACATAAATAGTTTGGCCCGATAAGGGGTCCTTATAACTTCGCGGAAGCGGCATCCGTGGGCAGCAGCAGCGCGATCTCGCTGCCGTACTCCAGCCGGCTCCCCGCCGGCGCCACAAGGTTTTTGAGCGTCCCGGCCACCGGGCTGCGCACCGGCAAATAGAGCGGCCCGACCTGCACCAGCGCGAGGATATCGTTCGGCGCAACATGCTGCCCCTCGCTGACGAACGCCTCCCCATGGCTGGGATGGCTCAGCAACAGGCGTCCCGGCATCGGGGAACACACCGATAGCGGGCGGGTTTCGGCCCCCAGCGGCGGCAGAGGCGGCGGTTCGTCCATCGTTTTGCCACTGGGGTAGCGCAGGCGAACCGACCAGTCCGCGCCGCGCCACTCAAGCTCCCGCAGTCCGGCGTTATGCATCTTCTGCGCCAGCTGGCGCACGTCCTCAAAAGCTATCAGTTCTTTTTCCATCATGATTCCATCGCGCAAGGGTCAGAGCACGGCTATGCCGCGCGCCAGAGTAGTGACTCTAGCGCGGGGATCGGAAGGGTTGATAAGAGGGTTTCGCTTTGAGGCAATAAGGGGGACTTATTATCCCACCAGGGTTAGCGGCCGGTTGTCCTCAGTCCGCTGCGCCATCAGGGAGAGCAAAATCCCCTTCACCGCCTCCGCGGGCTGCGAAAGCGGCAGATGATCGGACATACAGAACGAGAGCGAGGTGAGTACATTGGGTTCGACAATTCTCGCCATCCAGGCATTGGCGGGCTGGAGCATGGTGCGCGCCGCGGACTCCGGCATGATGGTGCCGCCGAGATCCGCCGCCAGCGCGGCGTTAAGCGTGGTCAGCGATTCAATCTCGCACTTCACCCGGTAGCTCAGTCCGGCCAGTGTAAAGGCGTCGTCCGCGGCTTTACGCATAATGTTATAAATCCGCGGTAGAAACAGATCGTAGCGGGCGACCTCCGCCAGGGAGATTTCGCGCCGGGGCTCCCCCAGCGCGTGCGGACAGACGAAAAAAAGTTCTTCTTTCATCAGCGGTAGAAAACGCAATCCATGAATATCACGGTCACCGTAGATAACCGCCATATCCATCCGACCGCTCATAATTAATTCGCTGAGGGTGGTGCCAAAATTTTCATTGAAATAGAGCACAATCCCGGGATGCTGGCGCTGGACTTCAGTCAGCAGCGGGATCGCCAGCAGTTGGGCAGCTGTGCCCGGCGCCAGCCCGACAGAAACCTGACCGCTCAGGGCCTGGCCTGCACCGTCGATGGCGCTCTGCGCCTGCTCGCATTGGCGCAGAATCGCCTGAGCGTGGGTATAGAGAATTTTTCCGGCGTTGGTTGGTGTGACCCCTCGTTTGGTACGAATTAATAGCTGCTGATCGACTTCACCTTCCAGAGTCGCCAGCTGCTGGCTGAGCGCCGGCTGAGCGATATGCAGAATGTCAGCGGCCTGCGTCAGGCTCCCGACGTCGACGATTTTAATGAAATATTTCAGGCGGCGAAGATTCATAGTAGCAGTCCCACATCAATACGTATCTCTGATGGCAAGCAAGATCGGTGCCATAGCCTAAGAGCACCACAGGCAGCCAATAGCGCCGCCATTTTCAGACAACCCACACTTCAACGCCGCTGCCTTTGCACCGTCGGAGTGCAGCGGCATATACCTGTTTGTCAACGGAGTGCCAGGAGGACGATTTCCTTCGGTCATCGCATTGCGTTATGTCCCCACAACAAAGCGCTATTAGCTTGCCACCTTCGCCCCCCTCTATGCTGGCTGATGTGTATTAACCTCCTTCGCCGCACACGGTGGATTATTCTGCGCCGCGTGTGGGTTTGCTGACCTTAGAACCAGGAACCGCAGCCTCATGCCTGATATAGCCGATCGTCTCAAAAATGTTACCGTCTCCGCCTCCGTCGCCATGACGCAAAAAGCACGCGATCTCGCCGCGCAGGGAATCGATGTCGTTGGTCTGTCTACCGGCGAACCGGACTTTCCCACTCCTCCTCACGTGATCGATGCCGCCTATGCCGCAGCATGCGCCGGGGATACCCGCTACCCGCCGACGGACGGCACGCCAGCGTTGCGTGCGGCCATCCAGCGCAAGTTCCTGCGCGACAATGAGCTACGCTACGATATCAGCCAGATCCTGACCGCTGGTGGCGCCCGACAGATTATCTTCAACGCTATGATGGCGACCATTAACCCCGGCGATGAGGTACTCATCCCCATGCCATCCTGGATTAGCTATGCCGACATCGTTAAATTCGCTGGCGGCACACCGGTGCCAGTACCCTGTCATGAAGAGTACGGTTTTAAACCACTGCCGCAGGACGTCGAAGCAGCGATCACGCCGAAGACCAAATGGCTGCTGCTGAATTATCCCAGCAATCCGACTGGATCGGTCGCCACCCATGCCGAACTCCTGGCACTCGGTGAGACGCTGTTGCGTCATCCGCATATCTGGATCATGACCGACGATATTTATGAGCATCTGTTGTATGACGGCGTGAAATTCTGGACCCTGGCACAGGTGGAGCCCCGGCTGTACGATCGCGTATTGACAGTGAACGGCGTCTCGAAAGCCTATTCAATGACCGGCTGGCGGCTGGGTTTTTGCGGTGGCCCATTGACGCTGATTAAGGCGATGAGCAACGTCAATACGCAAAACAGCGGCGGCGTGACGACCCTGGCACAAGCGGGGTCCGTCGCCGCACTGGATGGCCCGCAGGGTCTGCTGGCAGAACGGGCGGAAATCTATCGCCAGCGCCGCGATTACGTGCTTGAGCGTCTTGCCGGAATTCCCGGTCTGCGATGCCATAAGCCGCAGGGGGCCTTCTATCTGTTCGTCAACATCGAGGCGTTTATCGGAAAAACCAGCGCCAGCGGCCATTTTATCGCCAGCGACGCCGATTTTGTGATGGCGCTGATTGAGGAGCAGCACGTGGTGACGGTACAGGGGGCAGCCTACGGCATGAGCCCCTACTTCCGCCTTTCTTACGCCACCAGTATGGAACGCCTGCAAACCGGTTGCGATCGCCTCGCGGCCTTCTGCGCGGGTTGCCGTTAAGCTGTAGCGCGCAAATTGTGCGCGCTAAGCAGAGTGAAATGCCTGCCTGGCGTCTGACCCGGCAGGCATTTTTTTATCGTTCCAGAGGGGCGCCGGGATGGATTCATACCTGGCGGGATGGCCAATGGGTTTTGACTGACCGTGGGTCCGAGAGCGCATAACGTAAAGGGAGAACAGGTAGTGGTCAGGGGCGCGATTTGCCCCCCTCGTGACGGGAAAAGGCTTTACTGCGCCAGCACCTCCGCCGCGGATGCTACCGTCGCACCGCAGGCTTCAATCTCACTACGAACCAGCGTCGCCAGCGCCAGCGAGCCCGGGGTATCGCTATGGACCAGGATCGAACGCGCACGTATCGACAGCGTATTGCCGCTAAAAGTGGTCACCGTTCCCTGCTGGAGAAACTGACGTACTCTGGCGCGCACCGCCGCTTCCTCTTTGATTAGCGAACCGGCAATACCGCGCGGGACAAGTTGTCCACGATCGTCGTAGGCCCGGTCAGCGAGAAACAGCGTCAGCACCGGCAATCCGGCAGCCTGTGCCGCCCGTTCAATGATAGTATCCGGCTGGCAGAAGATAATCAGTTGCGAATCGATCCGGGCGACGGCCTGCATCACCTGCAGCGCCAGCGCATCGTCACGGTTAATCATATTGCCCATTGCCGCGTGAAAACTCAGGTGAACTACCCGGGTACCCTCGGCGCGGGCAATGGCAGAGAGCGCGCCAAGCTGATATACCACCTGCTGGCAGATCTCATCGGCAGAGAACGCCATCTCTTTGCGCCCGAAGCCCTGGCGATCCGGCAGACCGGGGTGGGCCCCAATCCCCACGCCGCGCACTTTCGCCAGGCGTACCATCCGCGTCATGATCGCCGGATCCCCTGCGTGAAAACCGCAGGCGATGTTGGCGGAAGAGACCTTATCCATTAGCGCTGAATCATCACATAGCTGATAGACGCCAAAACCTTCTCCCATATCAGAGTTCACATCAATTTTCATGCTGAGTTCCTTATAAACCAACGACCTTGACCAGCGGCGCTATGCTGACGCGCAAACGCTGCAGCCAACGTTCAATTTCCTGCCGCACGGCGATGGCGGTAGACGTATCGGCCTGTACCAGTTGAATTGACTGCCCCGCCTGGAGCTGGCCCAGACGCCAGAGATCTTCTTCAATCACGCAGGCAATTTTGGGATAGCCTCCCGCGGTGTTGGCATCGCTTAACTGGATAATCGGTTCGCCGGCCGGCGGAACCTGTACGATGCCCGGTATCAGGCCATAGGAGCGCATTTCAACCGTTTCGGCTGGCAGGATAGGCTCTCCCGCCAGGCGATAGCCGGTTCGGTTGCTGTGCTGCGAAATTTTCCACGCCTGGCTCCAGAACCGCGATGCATCAGCGGCAAACAACGGATACTCGCCAGCGGGGATAGCTCGGATCTGGACATCGCCCTGTGCGTTGCGCGGGAAAAAGGCGTTTAAGGCCACTTCCGGCGGCTCAATGCCAATCCCGGAATCCGGGAGTGGCGCCCCCTGCCAGGGACCACAGGACAGCACGTCGCCGCGCTGTAGTTGCCGCCCCTCGAGTCCGCCGAAACCGCCACGCAGAGCGGTACTGCGCGAGCCCAGAACCAGAGGGACATCAATGCCCCCTGCCACGCATAAGTAGCCGCGTGCGCCGCGACGGGGAAAACGCAACTCAAGCACCTGTCCTTTACGTACCGCGCAGCCCCACCAGGCCGGTAGTTCATCGCCGTCGAGCCTTGCCCGGCAATCGGCGCCGGTGAGCGCGATCCAGGTGTCCGCCAGGAAACGCACGCGAAAGGGAAACATCTGAACTTCGATGGCCGCCGCATTCTCCTCGTTTCCCAGCAGGGCGTTACCGGCGCGCAGTGCCAGCGGATCCATCACCCCGCTCACTGAGACGCCAAGATGACGCCACGCCGGACGGCCTAAATCCTGAATCGTATTTAGCGATCCGCTTTGTTCAATCTCAATCACAGTTCGACTCTCTCAGGCAGAAAACGGATGATATCGCCTGGCGCCATCAATGCAGGAATGGCGGCGTGGGGGTTGAATACCTCAATTTCCGCGTAGCCGATTGCATTCCAGCCGTTCGGTCCGGTCAACACCGACACCCCCGCCTGTGGCCCGCCAATAGTGACCGTCCCTTTGAGCATATTCAGCGAAGGCACCTTTTTACGCGGCGTCGCCAGACGCGGATCCAGACCATGGAGATAGCCAAACCCCGGCGCACTGCCAAGCGCGACCACGGTATAGACCCCCAGCGAATGCCGACGAATAACTTCCCGGGCGGAAAAACCAGTATGCCGACATACCGCCTCGAGATCGGTGGCGTGTTCGCCACCGTAGCACACCGGGATATCAATCTGCCGCCCTTCGAGGTTGAGCGCCTGCGCGGACAGCCAGTACTCGTGTAACCGGCGCTCCACTGCCGTCGGTTCCTCCGGCGTGTCATGGAGCAATACCAGTAAATTGGTCACGCCGGGGATCAGGGATTCCACCGCCGGCCACTGTTGCAGGTTCTGCGCCATAGACCAGATACGGCGCTGTGCCGGAAGGTCAAAGGCACCCGGCGCTTCGATAAGCCAGGCCCGGCTGCCCATCATGGAAATCCGCGCCGGAGCGCTGGCATGAATTTCAACGCGGCGCTCGGGTAACAACGTTTTCGATGTCGGCGTCATACTTATTCCAGCGGTTCGAACGTAAGGCTGGACAACGGTTGTACCCGTTCTTCGCGGACCATTTTGTATTCGGTATTCGGTCCAATCCAGGTATTCCAGATCTTGTCGATCGTCCCGTCGTCATCCATCACCTTCAGGCTTTCATTGACGCTGGCCAGCAGTTGCGGTTCGCCCTGCTTCATCCCCACGCCTATAGGCTCTAGCGCCATCGGCTCTTTAATCATCGCCAGATTAATGCCGTCCTTTTTTGCCTGACCGATCATTTTGATACCGGTCATAGTGTTGGTGACGAAACCCAGCACCTTATTCTGTTCAAGGGCAAGGAACGCCGACGCCGCGTCCTGGAAGGTAACCGGTTTGCCGCCCTTCAGCACGATGGATTGTTCAGAGGTAGTGCCCTTGGTGGCGCTGATACGCTTGCCTTTAAAATCGGCAAGGGTTTTATCGGCATTCGCCTCTTTTACCAACAGCATCTCTTTCGCGACGTAGTAAGGGTCACTGAACTGAATCTGGCGGCCACGTGTTTTGGTATAGGCAAGGTTGGCGATCAGCACGTCGGCTCGCCCGGTGGCGATAATAGCAATACGCGCTTCCACGGAAGTAGGAACCAGCTGCGCCTTGACTCCCATCTGTTTTGCCAGCGCATGACAGAGTTCAACGTCCATCCCGACCAACTGGCGGGTTTTTGGATCCGGGGCAGAAAATGGCGGCACATCGGAATAGACCGCGCACTTCAGCTCACCGCGCGCATGAATATCCGCCAGCATGTCGGCGCGCGCGGCCCCGGACACTGCTACCAGCGTCAGAACCAGCGCTAAACCCGCATTTCGCTTCAGTTTCATTATTGTTTTCCTCGGTCTGGATAAAAGAGTACCGACACCCGGTAAAAGGTTTCCCGTTTCGCCGGTATGGCTAACCACTTATCGCGACTATATCGACATTGTTTCGGTGATGGGTAAGAGGGAAACGCTGTTGCGAGATAGGTGATTTATATGACGGCGCCGGCGCCGGGAGATAAGCAAAAGTTATCCTCACAGAACAAAATTATCTTATCTGCCTGCCCCGAGCGCCCTCTACTGTTACGCCATGCGCGACACCCACGCCGCGTCCCTCCGCGACCGTTAACCAAAGGTAGTCACATGAATGCCCGACTTGGGATTTATCTAAAAATACTCTCCGCGCTATGCGCTACATTAATGCTGGCCTGCGTCAAAGGATTGCAGGGGGCGATTCCCACCGGCGAGGTGATCTTCTTTCGCTCTTTTATTGCTATGTTTCCCCTGCTTATCTGGTTAAAAATTCAGGGCAACGTGCTGGCCAGTATCAAGACCAAAAATATTTTCGGCCATCTGATTCGCGGCTTTTCCGGTACCGGTGGGATGTACTTCAACTATCTGGCGCTGGTATCGATTTCTCTCGCCGACGCCACCGCACTGAGCTACGCTGCTCCGCTCTTCACCGTCATCATGGCGGCCCTGCTGCTGAAAGAGCGGGTACGTTTTTCCCGTTGGCTGGGGGTTATCGTCGGTTTTTCCGGCATTCTGTTTATGCTCTCCGCCAGTTTAACCGCCAGCGGTTCTCTGTTCGCTGGCGGCCATCTGCAGTCCGGGATGGCTCTCGGCGTCGCGTTCGCCCTGCTTGCCGCTCTTTGCACCGCCACCTCCAACATTCAGATCCGTTTTCTCAACGGCATTGAAAAACCTGGCGCCATCGTCTTTTACTTCTCGCTGATGACCACCCTGATTGGTCTGGCAACCAGCCTGTTCGGCTGGGTACGTCCTACGCCGAGTCAGTTGCTGTTGCTGGTGGGCTGCGGCTTCTTCGGCGGCATGGCACAGATTCTGGTCACGCTGAGCCTGCGGTTTACCGACGCTTCGCTACTGGCGCCGTTTGACTACACCACGCTGGTCTGGTCGATGGTCATCGGTTATCTGTTCTTAAACAGCCTGCCCGGTTCTTCAACGCTGATCGGCGCAGGGATCGTAGCGCTGGCGGGGATATTCACCCTGTGGTGTGACCAGCGGCAACGGCGGGCGCATATCGCGCGCGCCTCTTCCTGACGCTTTCTGACTCTACCTATGGCCCCGCGCCGACAACGCAGGGCTTTTCATCGCCACGCCTCAGGAATACAGCCCGCGGTCTTTACTTGCCTGTAGGATCCGTTCGCAGGCTAGGGCCCAGGCGGCGGTACGCAGGGGGATTGCCAGCGCCTGCGCTTTTTGCCAGACGCTTTCGATAGCGTGGCGCATAATGGTATCCAGCCGAGCGTCGATCTCCTCTTCGCTCCAGAAAAGGCTGGAGAGATCCTGCACCCACTCGAAATAGCTGACCGTTACCCCGCCGGCGTTGGCAATAACGTCTGGAACCAGCACGATCCCCCGCTCAGCCAGCACGTCGTCAGCCTCCGGCAGCGTAGGACCATTGGCACCCTCCAGAATGAGGCGGCAGCGCAGCCCAGCCGCGAGTTCCGCGCTAATTTGCCCCTCCAGGGCTGCCGGAATCAGTATCTCGTACTCGAGACGCCAGAAAGCCTCTTCCGTCACGTTATCGGCACCGGGGAAACCAGCTATTGTGCCGTGCTCCTGTTGCCACGCCTGCAGTGCCGGGATATCGAGCCCGTTATGCTGATACAACGTCGCACGATGATCCTGTACAGCCACCACCCGCGCGCCAGCAGCATGAAACAGCCCGGCGCTAACGCTACCCACATTGCCAAAACCCTGCACCGCAACCCGGCTTTGCGCCACGGGGAGTCCCATTTTTTCCGCAATGTGACAGCCGGTGATAAACACGCCGCACCCGGTCGCCTGTACCCGCCCCAGCGATCCGCCGAGGTGGACCGGTTTCCCCGTCACCACGCCGGTCGCGGCTGTTCCGGCGTTGCATGACCAGGTATCCATCATCCAGGCCATGACCTGGGCGTTAGTGCCGACGTCCGGCGCCGGAATATCCTGCCGAGGGCCGATTACTCTGCTGATTTCACAAGTGTAGCGCCGGGTCAAACGCTCCAGCTCTCTGTCGGATAGCGTCGACGGGTCGACGCGCACACCGCCTTTCGCCCCGCCGAACGGCAGATTGAGCGCCGCGCATTTCACGGTCATCCACGCCGCCAGCGCCATCACCTCCTGCATGCTGACGTCGGGGTGATAGCGCACGCCCCCTTTGCCGGGTCCGCGAGAGAGATTATGCTGAACCCGAAAGCCTTCAAAATGGCGAATCGTCCCGTCATCCATTTCCAGAGGAACATCGACAATCAGCGCCCTTTCCGGGTGGCGCAGAGTATTGGCCCAGCGATTGAGATCGCCGGGCAGCGGCAGAACGCGTTCCACCTGGGAGAGATATATAGCCCAGGCACAATGGCTCTCACCCGTCACATAAGAGAGTGCAGACACAACTTACCTCCGGTTTTCCTGTAGTGATATTGATAGCGATAAATGAAGAAAGCCGCCCGGAGGCGGCTTTGGGGCTAAGTTCAGCGATTGAGCTCCAGTTTCTTTTCCAGATAATGGATGTTGCAGCCGCCAGCGCGAAAATGGTCATCCGCCATGATCCGCCGCTGTAGTTCAGCGTTGGTTTTGATGCCATCGATCACCAGTTCGCTCAGGGCATGTTCCATTCTCGCAATGGCCTCATTCCGGCTGTCGCCGATGACGATCAATTTGCCAATCATTGAGTCGTAGTACGGTGGGACGCAGTAACCTGCGTAGATATGAGATTCCCAGCGTACGCCGAAGCCACCTGGCGCATGAAAACGGGTAATTTTGCCGGGGCTGGGCATGAAGGTATGTGGGTCTTCGGCGTTAATACGGCATTCAATTGCATGACCGCGTAGGCTCACCTGCTGCTGGCTGATGGAGAGAGGCAATCCGGAGGCAATCCTCAACTGCTCTTTAATCAGGTCAATGCCGGTGATCATTTCCGTCACCGGATGCTCCACCTGAATGCGGGTATTCATTTCGATAAAATAAAACTCACCCTGCTGATAGAGAAATTCAAAGGTACCGGCACCGCGATAGCCGATGTCCAGACAGGCTTTGGCACAGCGCTCGCCGATAGCCTGGCGGATTTCCGCGGTGATCCCCGGCGCAGGGGCCTCCTCCACCACCTTCTGGTGGCGACGCTGCATTGAGCAATCGCGTTCGGCAAGATATATCGCCTGCCCTTGCCCATCGGCCAGAATCTGGATTTCGATATGGCGTGGATTCTCCAGATACTTTTCCATGTAGACCATATCATTGTTGAACGCTGCCTTTGCCTCGGCGCGCGTCATGTCAATGGCCTGCGCCAGCTCTTTCTCTTCGCGAACAACCCGCATCCCGCGCCCACCGCCGCCTCCGGAGGCTTTGACGATAATCGGGTAACCGATCCCGGCTGCCAGCCGGCGATTCTTCTCATGGTTATCGTCCAGCGGGCCATCGGAACCCGGTACGTACGGTACTCCAGCTTGCTTCATTGCCTGAATAGCCGAGACCTTATCCCCCATCAGGCGAATGGTTTCCGCTTTCGGGCCGATAAACACAAATCCTGAGCGTTCCACCTGTTCGGCAAAATCCGCATTTTCTGCGAGAAAACCGTAACCGGGATGAATGGCCGCCGCGCCCGTCACTTCAGCTGCCGAAATTACCGCCGGAATATTGAGATAGCTTTTGGCGGATGACGGAGGACCAATACAGACGCTTTCATCGGCCAGCAGCACGTGTTTTAACTCGCAGTCGGCAGTAGAGTGAACGGCTACCGAGCGGATGTTAAGCTCCCGGCAGGCGCGCAGAATACGCAGCGCGATTTCGCCACGATTGGCAATCACGATTTTGTCCAGCATGAGATCCCCTATTCAATCACTATCAGCGGCTGGTCGAATTCAACCGGTTTACCATCAGTAGCCAGAATAGCTTTAACGATCCCACTGTTTTCTGCCGAGATCTGATTCATCATCTTCATCGCTTCGACGATGCACAGGGTATCGCCAATATTAACCTGCTGACCCACAGCCACAAATGGCGCCGCACCGGGTCCCGGAGAGAGATAAAAGGTTCCTACCATCGGGGATGACGTGATGTGCTCCGTCGCAGGGTCAGATGCGATAGCCCTGGCCTGTGCGGCCTGAATCGGAATATCCAACTGCGGCTGGACGACGGCCGCGGATACGGCGGACGACCCAACCGCCGTGGGGCTGGAGATGGCGCGGCTGATACGCACGGAGCTTGCCCCTTCGGCAATTTCCAGTTCGCCAATGCCGGAGGCTTCAACCAGAGCGATCAATTTTTCAATGCTGGCAATATCCATAATTTTCGGGTTCCGCAGAAATAGGAAATGATGTACCCGATTGCGCAATCAGCGGTGATGCAGTTATAGCAGAGCTGGTGGGCGATATTTCATAGGAAGTTCAGGTGGTGGGATAAGAAAATATGAGGGTCAAACTGGTAATGAACGAATCCCTTGCTATCTGGGTTATCGCCTGAAGTAAAGGAATCAACTGTAAAACTGAAAATCTCATACGGTAAGGCTGTTTTGAGGGAGCAGTGAACGTCGTTATCACGAAATATGTTTTGAAGATCATAGGCTCAAAAACGCCGGGATTATCCGTGGCTCATAGCCCCGTTAAGAAAGTGGCTCGTCTTAATAATATTTTATATCCAGCCCTCCCTCTTCAAACCGTTAATCCAGTAATTTCATCTCCAGCGCCCGGCTCATCGCTTGAGTGCGGCTATTCACTTTAAGCTTCGCGTAGATGTTTTTGATGTGCCATTTGACCGTCTCGGCAGAAATAGCGAGAGAGCGAGCAATTTCTTTATTCATCTGACCTTCAGCGATCAGTTGTAATATCTGCAACTCTCGCTCGCTCAGCTCGCCATGAATATCGGGGCTTCCACTATTAAACGGTGTGCCGTCTGCAGGCGCGCGCTTGTCGGCCCAGGGTTCATGCACTCCCCCTTCCTCTTTACCAGCCGAAGAGGTTTCATTCATACCGGCAAGCAAAGGTTGCAAGGTATCGCCAGCGTCAAGAAAGAGGCCCTTGAGATGCTGTTGTTCAGCCAGCTGCACGACTGGCTGAAATGTCGTGCGCGCAGCGGCAGTTTTGCCACTGTTCCACAAGGCCAATGACCAGAGCGTACGCAGACGCGCTGCGGTTAACCTGTCCCCCCGGCTTTCCTGATCAGGGACCATCTCAGCCAGGAGAATACAGGCTTGCGGCGCCTGGCCTCTGGCGAGAAGAAGGCGACAGTGGCTAAGGGATGCAGACAGAGCGATAGCGCGTTGACAGGGATGTTCGGCATCCATTCTGAAGCTGGCGGCCATTTGTTCAAGCTGTCGCTGCAGTTGCTCTGCGCCGGTGAAATTGCCGCGCTGCAGTCGCACCCTCACCTGCTCGGCTAACAACATGGCCTGGAGCCGTTGCCAGCCGCGAGACACCGCAAGACGCTGCGCATGCTCCAGCAATCGCTCGGCCTCATACGGCATATCGCCATCCAGGGCCTGACGCGCGAGATAGGTATAGCAACGACGCAGCGCATCGGGTGGACTGAATCGGTCGATGAATTCGAGCCGGTCGGCTAACAGATGATCGGGCGAGTCACCCCTCTGACATTCATAGGCTATCTCCGCCAGCAGCGGCGCCAGCGTCGCGCCACTGGTCGACTGGGTACCGGTATAACATTCAGCCTGGCGCAACGTTTTCTCTGCGTACCACCCGGCTTTCCCCAGATCGCCCTGACAAAGATGGCACTGGGCAATGATAAAAGCGCGATAAACCGAGACAAACAGATTATCTAAAGGACTTTCCGGAGAGGGCATATGCTGTTGAACCTCCAGCGCGTCGTGATAGCGCTGGTTAACAACATGGCAATAGCTGAGAATATTGCATATCAGACCATCAACCCAGGTGTCGCCGCAGGGCACTTCGGCCAGCAACGGCTGAACAATAGCCAGACTCTCCGGGATGTTTTCCGCAAAGGCTTCGCAAATTGCCCGCACAACGCGCAATTTACACCAGGTGCTGCGGGTTAAATCCTCACGATGATGAAGTACCATCTGATCGAGGTTATCAAGCAGCTGCCTCGACTCATCAAAGTGGAAATAATGCGCCAGTGCCCAGGCCAGGTTAATTTGCAGGTCAATGCGCGAAGGATCGGTGCTGGGCGGTAAATGATGCATCCATGAGATCAGGGTATCGATATCCCCTTCTTCCGCCAGTGACTGAGCGCTTGCGCCGTCCTGTACGGGGCTATGCACCGGCTTGCCTGCGCTGAGCGCATGGCGTACCGCCTCAGACCACAGCTTCTGTTCGACGAACCAATGACTGGCTAATTCATGTAGCTGTTTGCGATCAATATCGTTGTTCTGCTGCAGCATGATCCGAAGATTTTCCTGCAACAGAGGATGGTAGCGGAACCAGTAGCCTTGTTCGTCAAGGGCTGACAAAAAAAGGTTGTGTCGCTCAATCCATGTCAGCATCGCTTTACTATCATCACGTCCTGTCACTGCGTTGCATAATTCGGCATTTAACCGACTGAGGAAGGACGTTTTCACCAGAAAATCGAGAACCTCTTCCGGCAGCGGATCCAGTACCACCTCTTTCAGATAGCGGGCAATGGATCGTGTTCCTCCATGCATATTACGCAACAGATGCTCGGGATCATTCTGTAATTCTGCCGACAATGAAGCGATCTTCATCCCTGCAATCCAGCCCTCTGTCACGGACTGTAGCCGCTGTGCATGGTGGTTGCTGAGGGGTAGCGCAACCGTGCGGCTAAAATAGTGTTTTGTTTCTTCGAGCGTGAATTGCAGGTCTCGATCATAGATTTCCACCAGTTGGTCCTGGGCCTGCAGCTGGCTCAGCGCAAGATTCGGGTGGAAACGGCTGCCAATGATCAGATGCAAGGCGGCAGGCGCATGCTTGATTAAATACCCCACGGCTTCATAGACCCCACGATCGTTAATCACGTGGAAGTCGTCGATGATCAGGTATACGTCATGCGGGCAATAGTGTAGCTGGTTAATGAGCCCGGCCAGCAGTTGCTCGGAGCTGGAGAGCTTCTGTTCTTCCATGTCACGCCAGAAATCGGCGTCCCAGTCAGCATAGAGTGGACGCAATGCTTGCAGCAGATAAGGAATAAACTGCCATACGTCATCATCATCCTCATCGAGGCTCAGCCAGGCGATACGTTCACCCTGGGCGACCATCTGCTGATGCCATTGCGCCAACAGCGTGGTTTTGCCAAATCCAGCGCCGGCGCAGACGACGCCCAGCCGGCACTGCTGAACGGGATTGAGAAGCTGAAGAAGCCGGGGGCGCTCCAGCAATTGTATTGAGGAGCGAGGCGGGACGAATTTGGTCAGGATTAGCGGCAAGCCTCGCGTCAGCCGCAATGGCCCGGAGACCAGTGAGGGTGATTGGCGACCTTCTAAATCCAATGGCTTCATCCGTGGTGTCTACTCGTTTTGTTTTTTTCAATTGTACGCCAGCCCCCGGGATGACATGGGGCAGCCAAACTTTATTGCTACACAAAATTTAGAAAGTTTGACCTCAAGCATGAAAACCCCCACCTACCCCCCCATGAAGGTGGCTTCGCACTCTCTCTAACCGCTCGTAGATTCATTGCATGGGTGTGGCCAGGGTTATTCGCCCTGTCTGTTGGCCCCGCCTGGGTGACCTTTATTGAGGAGAATTAAACGATGCTCAGCAAACAGGCGTTATTGCAGGCTTACCGCAAGATGCGGGAGATCAGGACCTTTGAAGAGCGGTTGCATCAGGAAAATACCAGCGGTGATATTCCGGGCTTCATTCACCTTTATACCGGTGAGGAGGCCATCGCGGTGGGGGTCTGCGAAAATTTAACGAGCGCAGATTTCATTGGTTCAACACACCGTGGACATGGCCACTGTATTGCTAAAGGTTGTGACATTCACGGCATGATGGCCGAAATATTCGGTAAGGACAGCGGGTTATGTCGCGGTAAGGGTGGCTCGATGCACATTGCCGATCTGTCGAAAGGAATGCTGGGGGCGAACGCTATCGTTGGGGGAGCCCCTCCACTGGCCATCGGCGCCGCGCTAACGGCAAAGACGCTAAAAACCGGCAACGTCGGGGTCTCTTTTACGGGCGATGGTGGTTCTAATCAGGGCCTGGTCTTTGAAGCCATCAATATGGCCGTCGTGCTCCAGCTTCCAGCCGTCTTTATTTTCGAGAATAACGGTTACGGCGAAGGGACCGGCCATGACTACGCCGTGGGTGGGCGTGATATCGCCCGGCGCGCCGCTGGCTTCGGCCTGCCGGCAGTGACCGTCGATGGCACCGATTTCTTTGCCGTTTATGAGGCAACCTCAGAGGCGGTCAAGCGTGCGCGAGAAGGCGGTGGCCCAAGCGTCATTGAGGCCAAAGCCTTCCGCTGGCATGGTCATTTTGAGGGCGATCCCGCGCTATATCGTGCGGAAGGTGAAGTGCAACGCCTGCGTGAACAACATGATCCGCTGAAGATTTTCACCGCTAAGGTCAAGCAACATATCACCCAGGAAGAACTGGCGGCGATTGACGAGGAAGTAGAAGCCCTGGTCAACGATGCCGTATTGAAGGCCCGCGCCGCTGCCTACCCGGCTCCGGAAGACCTGCTGACAGACGTGTACGTCTCATACTGAGGGTGATAACCATGACAATAAAAACCTATCGTGAAGCGGTCAAGGAAGCCCTGGCTCAGGAAATGGAGCGCGATGAACGCGTGGTACTCATCGGTGAAGACTTGCGTGGCGGTCATGGCGGAAATGCGCCCGAAGAGGCGAAGATTGAAGCCTTTGGCGGTGTGCTGGGTGTCACTAAAGGGCTGTGGACGCAGTTCGGCTCCGATCGGGTGATCGACACGCCCATTACCGAGTCGGCCATTATCGGTATGGCGGCCGGCGCCGCAGCGACGGGTCTGCGGCCGGTCGCGGAATTGATGTTCATGGATTTTTTTGGCGTGAGTCACGATGCGCTGTACAACCAGGCGGCTAAGTTCCGCTACATGTTTGGTGGCAAAGCCAGAGCTCCGCTGGTGATGCGAGGGATGATCGGCGCGGGGTTTTCTGCCGCAGCCCAGCATTCACAGTCACCCTATAATATCTTTGCCACCACGCCTGGACTGAAGGTGGTGGTGCCCTCGACGCCTTATGACGTCAAGGGTCTGTTAATCCAGTCCATTCGCGACGACGACCCGGTGGTATTCTGCGAGCATAAAATGCTGTACGACCTCAAGGGCGAGGTACCGGACGAGATCTATACCATCCCGCTAGGTGTAGCCAACTACACGCGCGAAGGAGAGGACGTCACCATCATTGCGTTGTCGGCAATGGTACATAAAGCAAACCAGGTGGCGGACAAACTGGCCAGAGAGGGGATCTCGGTCGAGGTGGTCGACCCGCGAACCATTTCGCCGCTGGATGAG
>OGZI01001560.1_pt1 | contig 22344 bp, 16 predicted proteins | sample 1576711 | NCBI WGS metagenome assembly OGZI01 (sample SAMEA3541482, study PRJEB24748) | human gut metagenome | biome: human gut; feature: human-associated habitat; material: faeces | place: China | collected 2012
CGATAAACTCTTCTCCAATGATAAAGGCCTGAGCCAGTCCGTCCGGACTTGGCTGAACTGCATAGGACAGATTAATGCCAAACTGGCTTCCGTCCCCTAACAGCGCCTGAAATCTTGGCGTATCATCCGGCGTGGAAATCAGTAAAATATCCCGAATCCCTGCATTCATCAATACAGAAAGGGGATAATAAATCATCGGTTTGTCATAAATCGGCAAAAGCTGCTTGGATGTTACCTTGGTCAGGGGGTAAAGCCTGGTTCCGCTTCCTCCTGCTAAAATAATTCCCTTCATTTGTACTCTCCTATCTACGTTCTCTAATAAAATATCTTTTTTATTACATATAGTTTATCCTAATTACTGAATTCGTACTTTTGAGATAATTCTATTTACTTTTACTGGCAGTCATCATATTACAAATTTGGAATACAAAAGCTAATTAAGTAGTTTTATCATTTATATATGAAGAACTAAAGGGATTGGTCTCTTCAGAGCTTTCTACTTTGGTAATAATGTTTTTCGCAATATATATAGGACGTTTTTTTACTTCAATATGAATTTTAGCAATATATTCTCCAATAAGCCCTAAAGAAAAAAGCTGGATGCTCCCTAATAACAAAATTAAAACAACAATTGTAGGATATCCTGGAACAGGATTGCCTAAAACAATTTTTTGTATAATAGTTACTAACATATACAGAATAGCAAGAGCAGAACTAATAACTCCTAAATAAGTAATCATTCTTAGTGGTTTGATTGAAAAAGAAATAATACCTTCGAGTGCATAGTTAAATAATTTTTTAAATGACCATGATGTAGTTCCAGCAGTTCTTTTCTGAACTTGATAGGGTATATAATATGTATTAAATCCAACCCATGCAAAAATGCCTTTAGAAAAGCGATGATATTCTGACATTGATAAAACAGCTCTAACTACATTTTTTCTTAAGCATCTAAAATCGCTAGCATTTTTAAAAAATTCAACATCAGACATTTTGTTAATCAATTTATAAAAGCATGTTTTAAACAAGGAAATTATCTTGTTTTCTTTTCTTTCATCTTGATATGCTGCAACTGCATCATAATCAGGATTTTTTTCAAGAAAATTATACATTTCTTTGGCAACAGAAATAGGCTGTTGTAAATCTGCGTCAATCAGTATAATGTAATCACCTGACGCATGTTGTAGACCAGCATATATAGCTGCTTCCTTTCCAAAGTTTCTAGAAAAGTTAATAATAGTGATATTAGTGCTTCCTTCTTTCTGAATTTTTTTTAACTCGAGAATAGTGTTATCGGTACTTCCATCATTTATAAATATTAACTCATATTCCACATCTGATAAAATAGTTTTTGATTCCTTAAGAAACCTAGCTATATTTTTTTCTTCATTATAACAAGGTACAATTAATGATAGTCTCATAAGTACAATTCCTCTTTCATTTGTTTAAATAAAAAGTTAAAAATTTGCCGAATAAGTTATATAACTAATATAAAATCCTTCCTTTACAAAAAAAATAAAGTTTAATAGAAAATAATAGTAACAGCAAACACATTCCTAGTGCAACATATGAATATATTGCTTCATCTTTTGTGTTTTTATATAAGAGGATTCCAATAATTAAAACAATAAAAATATCAAGTACAAAAAATACGCGGTTACCAGAAGCAAATATTGTGGGAGAAAAACCCATGACAAGTCCCGATGCTAATCCAGCAAAATAAAACAGTATAACGCACAGTCCAGTAGTATTTTTTCCAGAAAGAATTAATAACAAATATGCCTCAACTCCTATGCAAAAAGTCATTATAATAACAGGGAACATTTGTGTAGTTCCCATAACACTTTCTAATTGGAAGATGCTAAAATCATACATAATATGAATTGTATCATCTAAAAAATAACCACTTTTAATAAGTAAATTACCACCAAAATAAGTAAACGGAATCAGACTTAAAATTGTACTATTTCCTTTTTGTTTAACCATTAGAAGAAAGATAGTGCTCGATAAAAAAAACATAATTAAATGTGCTTTATTTATAAGATGAGAATATAAATTAACTACACCTAAAAATAATTTATCAAAAATGGATAACCTATTAAACTCAGGAAAATAAAGTGCTACAGCTTCATAACTGCGCATTTTATTAAACGGAAGAAACATTATCAGAAGCCCTGATAATAATGCAATTATATAAAGAAACCCGTACCTTTTTTCGATTTTTTTTTTTTAATCAAATATCCTATAATAGCACTAGAAAAACAAAACTGAATTGCAGATGTTTGTTCTAAATTACCTGCATAGATTCCCCCGATAATAGCCAAAAAGAATTCTGCTGTATTAATTTCACGTTCATAAAGCTTACATAAAAAAGGATATAAAAACAACAAGCATCCTGTACATCCCCAAAGATAATTAAAGGAACCCGTTGCCCAAAACATCCCAGATGATAGTACTTGAATAGGAATAAAAAATATTAAACTTAAAAAACAGATATTAAGTGACATAAGTGGTTTACTCTGGCTTAGAAGTAACGCAATCTTTATTAAATATAAAAACAAAAATATGCCGATTATTAGATTACAAAATTTCCAAAAATGAATACCACACGCTTCTATAAGCATAATGACGAGATTTATCAAAACACGATTATTAATTTTTAATAAGTCCAAATCCTTATTGTATAAAGAAACTGAATATCGCCCATCATCAGAGGCTAATATAAACTCTGCTTGAAGCAAAATTATAAAAGCAAAAAAACTTGCTAACAAAATAGGGATAATTACTTGTTTTTTATCTTTTAACATTATATTATGTCTCCATTTCATTATGCTATCAGCTTTCTAGATTTATGCCTTAGAACTTTCATACATTTTTGCAATGTCGTAAACACTAAGACTCTGAATATATTTTTTATGCTTTTCTCTCATAATTTGAAGAGCATCATCTAAAGCTTTTTGCCGCTCAGTATTGACTGCATTGACTGCTGGTACTCGATAAATAGATGTAGTCTTAAAAACAAAAAGGAAATCTGTATGCAAAGAATATCGAACCCATAAATCCCAATCTTCTAGCGCATCGACATGCTCATCTAACCCGCCATATGAAAGAAATAGCTCTTTGGAAAACATAATACATTGAATTGGAATATAGTTATGATGGCATAACATTACTTTATCAAAGGCTTGTTTATGTATACCTAAGTAAGATTGTATAGTATATATATACGGCTCTTTAGATTCTACAATAATTGGAGTTTCATAAGCCGTTGCATAAGCAGCCTTCATTCCACTTTTTTCCAAATTATTAACTAAAACTTCTACATGATCGGCAAAAAACAAATCATCATCATCTAAAAAGTTTAAATATTTGCCATGAGCCAACTGCATTCCAAGGTTTCCAGCTTTAGAGCGTCCAACCTTTTGCCCTGTAGCATGGTATAAAATATTTAAATCAGAAAATTCGTTTTGAAGCATTTTCTGAGAAAGAGGCTCACCATCTTCAACGATTACAATCTCAATATTATCATAAGTCTGCTTTCTTAACGAAATTAAGGTTTCTCGTAAAATGCTAGGACGTCCGCATGTCCGGACGATAATGGAAACCATAGGAGTAGTTTTGGAAACAGTGTTTTCATAAAAAGCGCCATCACGTATAGTTGAATAATCCCAGCCTAAAAAATTCTCAACAGAAGCATTTTTATAGATACTCCGGCTAGACGCAAAATGAGAAATCAATTTAAAATGATTTAAATAATTTTTGAGCAACAGCTTTTTGGAACCGGAAAACACTTCAGGGCAGCAAAAAAGTCTTAATAGCATTGCATTCCCGATTAAGATATCCTTTGCTCTTCCAAATCGATATCGTAGCAAAAGGTTGTTTATAATAGAATAAATATATTGATTCGGTTTTACTTCTCCAGCAGATTCATAAGAATAGTGGAAAATTTTTACTCTTGGCACATATTTTAAGATGTAGCCAGTAGCTCTGATTCGCCAACTTAAATCTACATCCTCGGCATACATAAAGATTTTTTCATCAAATCCATTTAACATTTGAAACAACGTTCTCCTTATTGCAAATGCTGCTCCACTACTCCACGTTGTACTTCCGGTTAAGGCATCGTACATTTTTGGATGTTCATAAGGAAATTGTCGAAATTCCCATAATCCAACGTTCTCATCAGAATTTTTGATTTCTCGTTCCAATTCCTGGATCGTATCAGGGAACAATTCTGTGTCAATATTAAAAAAACAAACGATATCAGAGGTTCCTTTGGAAAAGCCAATGTTATTTCCCTTTCCAAAACCCCAATTGTTTTTTTCTGCTAAAACTGTGAAAGAACCAAATTTATCTTCGTTAGAAACTTGAAAATCAGATAGCAGTTTTACAGTATCATCGGACGAATGATTATCCACTACAAAAATATTGATTTTTTTCAGATCATAGTCAATATTTAACCATGATTCAAAGCAGTTCTTAATCCATTTACTGGAATTGTAGGTAACATAAACTATATCAAACACAATTTTCTTCTCCTTTAGGTAAATTGAAGCAAAGTGGTATACTAAGAATTAGAGGCGCTTTCCATTTGAACAATATAATTTTTTAACTCTTCATTATCACGTTCTAAATGTCCGATATACTCCTTTAATTCTTTAATATCTTTCTCAAGATGAAAAAGATATTTTTTTGCATTGTCATTTTCTTCAGTTAGTTGATTAATATATAGTTTCTGATTTTGGATCGAGTCTTCTTGTTGCTTTTGGAATCGGTTAGATTCCTCTTTTAAATTTAGTAATTGTTCTTCCAATTGATGTGAGTATAAATTCAAAAAATAGTACATAGAATCGTCAAAACAAGATAATATTTGAGTATCAATATGGTAAGTTAAAGGTCTATTTGAACAAACAGAAATAATATATCTGCTTTTTTCGATAGCTTTACCATTATACTCGATAGTAAGTGTTTCATTTGGAGAACATATAAAATAGCCTGTATCAGGATACTGACTATAATTTATAAAATATTGAAAATAGTTTTTTAAGAGTTCTATAAATTCATTACAATATAATTCTTTTATATGGAATTTGTTCTTTCCCTGAACCAAATCTGTATAAACAGCTTTATTGGGAGAAGACATAATTAGAATTCCATCTGGTTTTAAAATACGCTTAATTTCTGATAAAAATTTAATTTGGGAATCAGAATCTATATGTTCTAAAGTCTCGAATGAAACAACGCAATCGAAAGAACCATTCTCAAATGGCAGCGAAGAAACATTTCCAACTAGATATTGTAAGTTTGAAGCCGTATATTTTTTACTAGCTTCTGAAACGACAACAGCATCAATATCCATACCAAAAACATGAGTAGCCTCTTGAGAAAGTAAATAACTTCCATATCCTTCTCCGCAGGCAGCATCTAATATGGTTTTTCCTTTTACCAACTGTAAAGCAAAGCGATAACGTTGGTAATGTTCAATATTCATTTCATGATTTGATTCTGTCGGCAGAAAACGTTCACCAGTATATGACATAAATTTATACACCTTTCATTTTATTCGAACCGTACTGAGTTTTCATTAAAAATATTGTAGCGACTTGTAGTAGGAAGCTCAATATAAGATGAGTTATATCCAGGATTGAGAATTTCTAATGCCATGACACCATGAAGCCAGGTCAACATAACATGGTTAGTTTGTGTTCCCTGAGCAACAGCAGCAGAAACCATATAGGTTCCCTTCATCAATAAAGGAATTTTCGAAGTAAAAATAACTTCTAAAACATCTCCTTTTTGCCCTTGAATTACTTTTCCAGAACTAATATAATTATTAATATCATACAAAGGAATTCCTTTATTATTTTCTAGAACAATACCTACAATTAAATTGTCAATTGTTTTGTTTAGCTTTACTGCAACATGAAATGAATATGTTTTGTCCACTTCAATTGTTTCAACACTTTCATTTTGTTCATTTGTCACAAAAACCGATTCAATTTTTAACAAATCTGTCTGAATAGACGAATTTTGCCATGATATTTTAGGAAATACAGCTCCTTTTTTACGAGCACCTTGTAAGTGTTTACTTTTTTGAGAAATATTTTCAGCATGTAGTTCATTCATATCTCTCCTCTTCATATCCATATACATATCACATACTTTATCGCTTCTGTCAAAAATAACCTGTTGCCCTTTATTAATCCAAAGTGCTCGAGAGCACATCTGACGTACGCTAGAAATATCATGTGAAACAAAAAGAATGGTAACCCCCTTTTGTTTTAATTCATCAAATTTCTTAAAGCATTTATTTTGAAAAAAAAGGTCACCTACACTTAAAGCTTCATCAACTATCAAAATATCAGGTTCAACATTAATTGCAACTGCAAAAGCAAGGCGAGCAAACATACCACTGGAATATAACTTTACAGGTTGTTCAATGAAATCCCCAATATCTGCAAAATTAATAATATCGTCGATACGATTATTCATTTCTTTTCGAGAGTACCCCATCATTCGTCCATTTAAATAAATATTTTCTCGTCCTGTGCACTCTTGATTAAAACCAGCACCCAACTCCAATAAAGCAGACACTCTCCCATGGATTTTGACAGAGCCAGCTGTAGGCGTTAATACTCCTGTTATAATTTTTAGTAGTGTAGACTTTCCGGCACCATTTGTTCCAATAATACCCAAAGTTTCGCCTTTTTTTACATCGAATGTAATATCGTTTAAAGCCGCAAATTCTTTATGATAGCTTTTTTTTCCAATCTTTAAGGTTTCTAACACTCGATCAGTAGGGCTATTATAGAGATTATATGATTTTTTTAGATGTTTAATTTCAATTACATTTTCACACATAAATGCCTCCGGTAATATTAACTCTTAAATCCAGGTAGAAATGTTAAAAAGTCTTTTTAAAAGTTTTTTGACCCTTTTTAACAGAGAAATTTGATATTCTGAGATTAAATATTCTGTATCCAATCCCACAGAGTAAGCAGTTGAGAGAAAAGGATAAGTAGCAAATTTTTTGTAAATTTGTTGCCTTGCTAATGACAATAGTTTGTTTCTCTGAGCACGTTCTCTACTCCAAATGGGTACTTTGTACTCTGATGTAATTTGATTAAGAAATACATAATCAGTATGAGATGAATATCGAACCCATAAATCCCAATCTTCTAACTGTTCTAATTCTTCGTCGAACCCGCCATATAAATCGTATAACTTTTTACAAAACAGGACACTCTGAATAGGGAAAAAGTTTCTTTGCATAAGCAATAAACGATTATAAGGTTGCTTAAATCGTGTAAACTTAATGAAAGTTCGATAGTAAGGCTTTTTTTCATTTTTTTTAACAACACATTCTCTGGCAATAGAGTAGGCAGCAAGTTGATTTGAAGTTTCCAGCACAGTTACCAACTGAGCAATATGTGTCGGATATAAAAGATCGTCATCATCTAAAAAATTCAAATATTTTCCAGAAGCTAAAGATAGACCAATATTTCCCGCAACTGTTCTTCCTACATGTTTTCCTGTCGAATGATAGGTTATATTTTCTTTAGCAAATTTAGTTTTAATAAGTTCTTTTGCTGAACATTCCCCATCTTCAACAACGATAACTTCAATGGGGGTATAAGTTTGCATACAAATGCTCCTCAGAGCGTATTCTAATATGTGGGGTCGCCCACAAGTTCGGACTATAATCGAAACTAAAGGATTTTCACTCATTTTAATGCACTCTTTGTCTTTACAATACATCGGCAAAATGCGGCTTAAATTTACGGAACAGTTTTGTTCCCATATAGAATAAAAAGGCCGCAACAAGCCAGAATATCAGTGTCTGTTCTTCTTTTTCCCAAAACCATACTTGATTAATTAATGAATCTCTATAACCTGTAACAATATAGTAAAGAGGATTCATTTTTAAAATAGTTTGAACTACTGGTGGCATAATGGAAAAATCCCATACAATAGGTGTCATCCAAAAAAACATCTGCATTAATACAGAAACCACTTGAATAGTATCTTTAATAAAAACGTTAAAAGTAGCAGTAATATAGGTAATACCAAGGCATAAAACTAATAAACAGAAAGAATAATATATAGTTTGTAAAAAATAAACGTTAAAACGGATGCCATATAAAAGATAAAAGCAAAATACAAATAGTACGAATACTATATGGACAAATAAAGATGCTGTTATCTTAACAGAAGGTAAAATATCAACTTGAAACATAACTTTTTTTACCAGATACCCATATTCGGTCATACATCCAGTACCACTTAAAATGGCTTCACTGAAAAAAAACCATGGAACCAGACCTGTTATAAGCCATAAAATAAAAGGAAAGTCTTCCACTGGAGAACTTTTAAAGCCAATCTGGAAAACAAACCAGTAGATAAACGTTGTCAATATAGGTTGTGTAAATGCCCAAAACATACCTAAATAAGAACCGGCATATTTGGTTTTCAAATCACTTTGGGCCAATCCGATAAGCAAAGCGTAATTTTTAACAAACTGTCTGATAATTGTTTTGCTTTTATAAAAAAATAATAGTATTACAAATAATCCGATAGTATATAAGGAAATTTTTAAAATATTCATTTCTGCTGAATGCCTAAAATAAGGCATATAAGTCCTTTCATTAAAATAAGTTTTAATTGCTCTTATGTCAACAATTTACATTAGTATAGCATCTTCGATCTCTTTTGACAATTCCAAATAATTTACAACTCTTTAAGAAAATTTATTCTTTTCACAATGAACCATTACCCCAATTGCTTATAAATTTGACTCATAATTTTTGCTGTATTTTTCTTATCAAAGTCTTTTGCTATCTCTCGATTTTTCTTTTTTAAGCTGTTTCTGTATTCGTTATCCGACAGCACTCTCGATATTGCTTTACAAAAGCCTTCCGCATCTGTAGGGCTTACTAACAGCTCCTCGTCTTTTACTAAATCTGTATTTCCTCTGACTCTGCTGCATACCACCGGCAGTCCGCTTGCCATCGCTTCCATCACTGCCACAGAAAGTCCCTCTCTAAGAGATGGAAATACAAAAATGTCTGCTATCTGGTAAATTTCCAGCACATCCTGGCGATAGCCCAGGAAGCGGATTCGTTCTTCTACATGAAGTTCCTTGGCTAACTGGCGTAAGTGCTGTTCTTCCTGTCCATGTCCGCAAAATACTCCTATTACATTGTCATCCTGTAATTTTGCCAATACTTCAATCAGCAGCTTATGATTTTTATTCTTGGTCATTTCCCCAACAAGAAGCAGTACAATTTGATCTTTTTTAATATCGAACTCTTTTCTTTTTTCTTCTTTATTTGTCGAAATTCTCTGTATTTTTTCTATATCTATGCCAACTCCTGGAATCTTTACTACCTTTTTGGCATGAAATTTTTTCTTAGCTCTCTGATAATCTTCCTCGTTGATGCAGATAAGAACATCTGTATATCTGGAAAGAAACCGCTCCACTGGATAATACACAAGCCAGTTTTGGAAAGGGGCGCCTTTAAAAAAGTGGAATCCATGTGCTGTATAAAACACCGGCCTTGTTTTGGTATTATGAGCTGCGATCCTTGCCATTGCGCCCCCCATCGGAGTATGGCAATGCACCAAATCGAATTGCTCTTCTTTCATTACCTTTTTTAGCTGCTTATACACGGCAATGTTTTTTAGTGTAAATGGACTGCGTTCAAAATCCACCTGATGGCGGATGATTCCGGTTCCATCCAGCCTGCTGTTGTCGTTTCCATAGGAAGGCGTATGATAATTGGCCGCATAATGCACCTCATACCCCATTTCCTGCAGCATACGGACATTATTCATCTCAAATTGGGGTACAAATCCACTGACAGTAGTTACCAGTAACGCTTTTTTCACTGCTGTACTCCTTCTGTGCTTTCCTTTAAAAACAGTATCTTAGGTGTCATAAAAATCAATTTTAAATCTAAAAAAACAGAATAATTCCGGATATAGGTTAAATCCAGTTTTAGTTTATCATAAGCTGTCGTATTATACTTTCCATAGACCTGAGCATAGCCGGTAAGTCCTGCCTTTACCTTCATTCTGCTTGGAAACTCCGGAATTTCTGCTGTAAACTCTTCTACCAGCTCCGGACGTTCTGGACGCGGCCCGACTAACGACATATCCCCTTTTAAAATATTATAAATCTGAGGCAGTTCGTCTAGTCTCGTTCTTCTTAAAAGCCGTCCAATAGGCAGAATTCTTGGATCTCCTTCTGCCGCCAGTCTTGGAATTCCGTCCTTTTCTGCATTCTGGATCATGGTACGGAATTTATAAATCTCAAATGGCTTTCCATCTTTTGTAAGCCTTGTCTGTTTATACAAAACAGGGCCTCCGTCCGTCAGCTTAATACAGATTCCAATAATAACAAAAAATGGCAGTGAAACGACAATTCCGATTAATGAGCCAATAATGTCTATCAGCCTTTTTGCAAATAACTGTTCGATTGACAACCCCATATTTCTGGACAATAACAGCGGTGAATCAAATAAATTCAGTTCATTAGAAGACTTTAACAAAATATCGGAAATTTTAGGCACACTATAGGAACGGATAGAATTCTGGAAGCAATATTTTAAAATCACATTTCTGTCATGGGACGGCATATCTCCAATGATTACCGCATCATATTTCTGGATTTCCGGAATCAGTCGCTCCATTCCCCGTCTGTAATTTACCGTTTTTTCAATAATATATTTGTCATCTCTGGCATTAATCTTGTCCCGAAGATGGTAATCCGAACGGTCGCCTGTGATTAAAAGCATCCTTCTGGGCGGAAACATTCCGCTGTAAATCCACTGAAAGGCCGTTGTCCAAAGCAGCGCCACCAACGCTTCTGCCACCAGCAGACCAATCATCGGCAAAGGGGACATAAACGCCTTATTCTGTACTGCAATCTGGAGATACGTAATCGCATTGGCGAAAAAAGCAGATAAAATCTGGGAATAAATTAAATTTCCTTTTCTCAGGTATCCTACCTTAAAGCCGCCGTATAGCTGCATAAAAAAGATAAGCAGCAGCATATAAATAAAGAGCATCATCCAGTTTCCTCTTCGGAAAAATGGATACAGAATCACTTTGTTATAGTATCCTATCCATAAAAAACTATATAAAGATACCATCAATGAAATTTGTACGACACAAAAAAGCAATTTCATTAATCTCTTGTATTTTTCATTTTTCTTCATCTTTTTCAACTCTTTCAATCGTCTTCCTAGCTTATAGAAACCTACTGTAGTATATCACAAAAGGATATGGAAGTACAATCTTTAGGTTGCTGAAAATATTAGCAATTCTTTAAGAAATTATGAAAAAAAGCCAATAAATGGCTTTTTTTCTCGTCACACCTTTGCAATTATTGTTTTTCTCTGCAGGAAGCCATTGCGATTCCCCATAAAGTCCACATCAGGGCGGCCGAAATCGGGATGTTAATGTTTACAACTGCCTGAGCCCAATAACAAATCAGCGCAAACAGCACTGCGATTGCCATCGGGTTTTCTTTTTGTTTCTGCCACACCTGTTTAATTGTCGCAAAAACTGCTGCTACGTAAGAAATCAATCCTGCTGCCCCCATTGTTACCAGATACTGCAGGTATTCGTTATGCGGGCTGTCATATATTTCTCCAAAGAGCCGGAACGCTTCTGGACGGTATTTGTTATACGTCAGTATCCCAAACGTATCCGGACCAAAGCCTACCAGCTTCCGGTACCACGGAAAGTTCTGGTAACATTCAAGAGATGCGCCCCAAATATATCCTCTGTTTGTCCCCCATCTTTCATTAAAAAGTACATAACTCTGGATAGGCGCATATTTTTCTGCGTTTCCTGCAACATTGCAGTCATACAATACATACAGTACTGCAGCAATTACTGCGATGATAAGGCCGATCCAGCCCCTTCTCCACCATACAGATACTTCTTCTTTTTCATTGTTCCGGTCAAACCACAATGCCGCTGCCAAGCACAGCCAGACTGCTGCTACAACAATCGGAAGAACTTTTACTGATGCAATTGGCTTAATGATACCTCCCAGTCCTATTGCAGATGGTATTGCTTCCGAAATTGCATGAATGCCAAAAATCAAAGACAGCAGCGTGGCAACACAAATTCCATATCCTTTTATTCCCCATCTATACTGGAATAAATAGAGAGGCGAGAAGCCAAACAGAGCCAGCAGAGAAACATAGGCATTGTCACTCTGACCCGTAATCAAAGCTGCCAAACAAATAACCAGCGTAATATAATAGTAAGCTTTTTTGCACTTCTTCTTTTCTGATATAAAAAGAATCATTGCAATTGCTGTAAACATCGCAACAACAACTGTATAAATATTGATGTTACCAATGGTTGAGGTAAACATCAACAACTGTTCTAGAACCATATTCTCCTTAAATCCAAGGATGTCCATCTGAAAATAGTCTGTAATTCCAAATAAACAGACTAAATTTCCAACAAAAAGAAATGCATCTAACAGCCTTCTTTTTAAGCTGCCAAATCTTGCTATAATAAAAAAACAGGCTACATACAGGAGTATCAGAAATAACCCTGTCAGTCTGCCTTCGTTCCCCCAAAAGGACTCATAAAAATAGTCGGATTGGAACGTGGAAATCGTCGCTGCCAAAAGAAAAACCAGCATAAGCTTTTCCGCAGAAGTTGTCCGGACTTTGTACTTTTCCTTTCCATTTCTGCGGAAATAGAGAATTCCGTAAATCACAGCCGATGCAATAAGCAGCGCCGCGCACCCAATATAAAAATAATATTTTACATAAAGAATATCTGCATAGTAATGGACAAATACCAATGGAAATATACATAGAATGGCATACAGAAAACACGTCGTTGCTCGTTCCAGCATTGTTCCCTTCTTATTATTTGTAATCTCTGACATTTTCTTACCGCCTTTATTTTTTATCAGTATATCACAGAATCCTTTGTTCTACAATATTCAACGATTTTCCATTGCTCCGGAATTTACTTTTTCAAGTAAGCCCATTTTATTTTTACGATAAAGTTTTATTATCCATTATACAACTATTATATATCGAACATTTCTTCTATGTACCGAAAGGACTGTGGAGCACTACTCACACCATACTCTTTTAATTCTTTTGGTTGTCTATATTTAATAACATTTCTTAATTTGTAAGCCACTGCCTGATCCCTATTTTTATAATATTGGTCAAAAAACTTTTTATCAATCCCTGATTTTGTTTTTGTTTTTTTCCAAATAGCCTCTGGATTATCAACAAGAACCTCTTCCACTTCAGCCTCTCCCACTACCTTCATAATTGGCGTTGTAGAATAAATCAAAATTTTATCTACATGTCTTTTACATACTTTTTTTCTAAATTCATATCGCTTAGTTCCATTCAATATATTTTCCACATGATTAGGATTAATTGATAATAATATTACACACATTATTTTCACTCCATTTCACAAGTTTATATAGCATATTATACGTCAATCAACCTATGATTGCAACTCGTTTTCGAACATTAGTTCTTATTTATAAAAATCTTGTTAACCTCTCCTCTGCGAACAATTGTTTGGAATTGTTCATCTGTCAATTCGAAAAATCCCCAATACTGATTGCGTTCTAAACCAATTTCTTCTATTAAATCATGACGTACAATTCGCTTTTTCAAAGCCGCATTATATGTCATTTTTATAGCTTTACATCCTCCTCGCGCAAACCAGTAATGTAAATCACTTTTATCAAATACGCTGTATTTACTTACATACTTATAAAATTCTTCAAATGAAGTAAATTCATCTTGCTTTTTAATCTCTTCAACTACACAAACAGACGTGGCTACCGCAGAATACTCTGCGCTCCTTCCATATTCAGCAGTTCTATAAATAATTACTATATCTCCATATTTCAATGATTCAACTTGCCCCATCGAACATACATATACCTTTTGAATCGAATTCGTATAAGAAACATCTGTAATAATATTTTTATTTTCTGTTATCAAGATAGAATCCGGAAACATAACCGAATGATATTTAGGATAGATACTCAACAAATATTTCTTTACCGCTCCGCAATCAACCAATGGAAAATCTTTCTTAATATTACCAGTTATTATATTCATTCGTTTCAAATACACATTTTCTGTATATTTGCCTTCTCCCTTTGTACCATATAGTTCGAAGCCAAATTGTTGCACCAAATCTATAAGCGATTTATGTTTTTCATAAATTGTAACATAACAAACATCCACTTTTTCGTTCGAAGCATAATCCATAATTACCTTAATAAATTGTTCGCCCATTTTAGTTCCATGTGCATCAATTTTAAAAGTCCCTACCTTTAATATTTTATCTGCATAAATAGGGGGTGTAACATCTTCAACGCACAATTTTTCGACCTTCAAATATAAAAATCCTACTAGCTTTTCATCGACATATTGAACAAATGCATCCTGATTGCTTTTTCTCATAAACCATTTATCAAAGCCTGGATAATCCGCTCTCAAAGATTGAAAAAAAGTATCCTGTAAATTTATTTCGGAAAATGTCTTATGTGTGATATTATTCAATACTGTTACCTCCAATTTCTTGTATTCTTTACATATCTTCATGATGCATCTTTTCTATATGTAACCGTTCAAAGGTACATTTCCTAATGAAAACGCTTTTTTAAACTATTGTATCTAAGAATCATAGAATTGTACAAGAAGTGGAATGGACACCCCTTGAACAACTGGGTTCTTGTTCGAACTCAATTGGATATGGATGAAAAAATCCAACAGCCTGTGCTTCTATTTGCTTTTTATCCATATAATTCAAGTTAGTAAAAATGATACACATGGGAATCTATCAGATAAGAATTGTCTTAGAAGTAAAGAGCTGCTGCTCCGGCAGGAAATCCTGCCTTCACAACAGCTCTCTTATGTTAGAAATTAGAACGTGATTAATTCAGTTGGAATTAGTCCTGATCTGCCTTCTCAGTTGCAACGTAGTTCTTTACGCTGTACTTAACGCCATCTACATCTACAGTAGAAGCGCTCTTCTTAACAGTACCAGAAGCGTTTACGATAACGGTAGTACCAGCTTTGATAACAACCTTCTTGCCAGCCTCATCCTGGATATCGTTCTCAACAACTACTAATTCGTACTTGCTGCCATCTTCTGCTTCCATACGAAGTCCGTCAGCGCCGTAGATGCTGCCCTTTACTAAACGGTTGGTGTAAGCCTGGCCGTTCTTCTGGAAGTAGTAGGTGTACTTATCGCCTTCATCGTCGATGGTCTGCTTGCCGGTCATCATCTGGCCTTCGCCGGATCCATCTTCAGTGCTGAAGTAGTAGATACCCTGTGCTAATTCCTTTCCGCCCTCACGTAATACGGAGTCATCGGTAATTGCTCTTAAGCCAGTAACCATACGGCCGTTCTCATCGAATAAGTAGGTCTTATTCTTGATAACCTTAGCTGCTACGTCTTCTGCAACGCTGGTAGGATCTAATACCTTGTAAGCACTTGCTTCGTAGTCCTTAAGCTCAACGCCCTTAGAATCGAACTTCTTGGTATCTTTAGCGCGGTCGTTGAATGCCTCGCCCTTGTTGTTTAAGTAGAACCAGTACTGATCGTCTTCTTCATCAGCGTCGTCTGGATCGTATGCGTAAATCCAGCCAGTTCTTCTATGTCCGATAGAATCGGTGTAGAATGCGTCTGCATCAGATGCGATCTGAGCGGTTGGCTTGGAGATACCTGGAGTACCCTGTACCCACTTGTCATCCATTGCACCAGTCTCATCGAAGGTGTAGTACTGACCATTGATGTGCTTGGTTGCATTTCTTGCTGCACGGCCGTTGGAACCGAACCAGAACCATGCCTCATCCTCAAATGGGTTAGCCTCATCGAAGTCATCATCTTCTGGCTTCTCTAAGTACTGCCATCCAAGGTATGCCCATCCTTCGTTCTCATCGCCGAAGTAGTATCTATAAGTACCATTGGATAAGGTAATATCCTGCCATCCGCTTAACATATGGCCATCTTCATCAAATGCGAAGGTTCCCTTCTTCTCCATGTTCTGGCCGTAAGGAATGTTGGTAAATACCTTCTTGCCATCTTCGCCTCTCTTAGCTTCGCCGTTAGAACCGAAGAAGTACCAGATGGTAGAAACGTCTTCCTGATCTGCGCACTCGTTGTCATCTGCGTTATCTACGGATACCCAGGTGTTGGTAACCTTAGCGCCGTTAGCGTCTACATAGTACTTGTCATCATCGGAACCAGAGATAACAATGGTGTCTTTTGCCATGTATCCGTCGCTGTCTAAGTAGAACCAGTTGGAACCGCTCTTCTTCCAGGTATCAGTTACTTTGTCGCCGTCCTTGTCAAGGTATACCCAGTCCTCGCCTTCCTGCTCCCAGTGAGCAGTTCCTGCGAAGGAGGTCATGGATGCACCGATAGCGAACAGAGCTGCTGCAGATAATACAGCAACTAATTTAGTCTGCTTTCTCATAATAAATGCACTCTCCTTTTTCATTTTGAATCTCTTTTCGAAATCCTTTTTTGCATTACGAGGCAATTATACTTCTTATAAGGGAAATTATCAATACTTTTTTACAAAATTTATGTTTTTTTCCTTATGTAGCCAGTATTTCTAATTTTCCATATGAAAGTATTATTACCTCCATCACACAGTTAGTATAATACATTCTTTCAGAAAATGCTATAACTTTTATCTGTTCATTTTCTTACGTAATTATTACGAAATTACATTTATATTCAAATGTTGTATTTTTATAGGTGCAATATGTGGTTAAAACCTATGATTTTATCCGTATTTCTTATGACTTTCTTAATTTTTCCAAAAACGGATTTTTCTGGTTTTAAACCTATCTCCTGTTGTCTTTTCCTGTTTTTATGGTATAATGTTCATATTATCGACTATTTTATATTTTCTGAACATCGTTTTGTGCAATTATGAAAGAAAATGAGAGAAAGGATTTTCCTTATGAATCGTTATGGATTGCTGTGCCGGTGCATTTTAGAGCATCCGGATGCTACCCAGAGAGAACTCGCTTCCATGCTGGAAGTATCTCTGGGTACTGTAAATACTTTAATTAAGGAATGTATGGCTTCTTCCTATTTAGTGACCAGTCCGGAAGGGAATTATCAGCTGACGGAAGCCGGAATGACATTTCTCGAGCCGTTTCGTGTTGATGCAGCCCTGATTATTGCGGCTGGATTCGGTTCCCGATTTGTTCCCCTTACCTTCGAAACCCCGAAAGGCCTGCTGGAGGTATTTGGAGAACGGATGATTGAGCGGCAGATTAAGCAGCTTCATGCTGTCGGGATTACAGATATCACGATTGTCGTAGGCTATCTGAAGGAAAAATTTGAATATCTGATTGATAAATATGGGGTAAAACTCTTATACAATCCGGAATATTCCTGTAAAAACACGCTGGCAACGGTATACCATGCAAAAGAAGTGCTTCGCGGCCGGAACGTATACCTCTTATCTTCCGATAACTGGATGCGGGACAATATGTTCCATACTTATGAGTGTTTTGGCTGGTATTCCTCTGTTTTCATGGATGGCCCTACTTCTGAATGGTGTCTCTCTTTTAATAAGAAGGGACATATTACCGGAAGCAGTATTGGCGGCCATGACAGTTGGGTTATGTATGGCCCCGTCTTCTTCTCTAAGACGTTTTCCCAACAGTTTTTGCCGGTTCTGGAGTCCTACTATCAGATTGGCGGGACCGAGCAGTTTTATTGGGAGCAGGTTTATACGGATATGCTGGATGGTAAAGCAAAACACCGGATTTTAAATGCAGGCCTTCCCCTGCCGGAAATTCTTGTTTCCAAGTCCCTGGAGCTGGATATGGCCATTAACCGGCAGCCGGATCATCAGGTTTATGAATTTGAAAACCTGGAAGAGCTGCGGCTTTTTGACCCAAAATATCAGAACAAATCCAACAATAAGGCAATGGAGCTGGTTTCTCAGGTGTTCCAGGTTCCAGAATCTGAAATCCACAATATCCGCTGTCTGAAATCCGGAATGACTAATCAGTCCTTTCTATTCCAGATTCAGGGAAAACAGTATCTCTGCCGGATTCCTGGCCCAGGTACAGAAGCCTTAATTAACCGGAAGCAGGAAAAAGAGGTGTATGATACCGTTGCTTCCCTGGGAATTACGGAACATATTCTTTATTTTAACGGGGATACCGGATATAAAATTTCTGAATATTATGAGGGTTCCCGCAATGCAGATCCCGAAAATCCCGAAGAAATGAAACGGTGTATGGCCCTTCTGAACCGTCTTCACGGATCTGGCCTCCACGTAAACCACGATTTTGATATTCAGGAACGGATTCAATTTTATGAACAGCTTTGCCTGGCTTATGGTTCCATTCCCTTTGACGACTATGAAATGGTTTCTGAATGGATGGAAGAGCTTCTGGAGCTCTTGTCAAAGCAAAAGCGTGAAAAAGTGCTGTCCCATATTGACAGTGTTGCCGATAATTTCCTGTTTCTTCCAGATGGAAGCATTCGTCTTATCGACTGGGAGTATTCGGGAATGTGCGATCCGTTGATTGATGTTGCCATGTGTGCCATTTATTCTTATTACAGTCTGGATCAGGCTTATGATCTCCTCTGTTCTTATCTGGATCGGGAACCGACTGTAAAAGAGCAGCTTATTCTTTATTCTTACATGGCGCTGGGCGGATTTTTATGGGCTCTCTGGGCTGTCTATAAGTCCAATATCGGTCAGGAATTTGGAGAATATACCATCGTGATGTATCGTTATGCGAAAACCTGCTACCGGAAAGTGATTTCCGATATTCTGCAAAAAATGTAAGGAAAATGTTAGGAGTTTTTGTCTATTTTGTGATATACTGGTAAAAGAATCGGATTTATCTGAGATTTCACATGAGAAATGTTAAGTGAGGAGGGCACTTATGAGGCGACATCTGATATTGTTCGTTGCTGCAGCCGGTCTGACAGGTCTTTTAACTCTGGCTCCGGCGCAGGAAACTCTGGCCGTTACTTATGGCTGGAATAATAATAATGGCAATTATACTTATATTGAAGAAAACGGTTCTGTCCACAAAGGATGGATTCATACTACTGACGGATATTATTATATGGATCTTTCTTCTGGTCTGATGACCCGCGGATGGAAACAAATTGATGGCAAATGGTATTATTTTAAGGCAAATGGCCTGATGGCCACCCAATGGCAGCAGGTCGACAATAAATGGTATTATCTGTACGACACCACCGGCGTCATGGTTACCGGATGGCTGAAAATCCGCAATAACAATGACTACAACTACTATTATCTAAAGAGTGACGGCAGTATGGCGACCGGATGGCGCGAAATGGATAATGCCTGGTACTATTTCCGCAATGATGGCCGCTGCGTGGTCAATAGCTGGTATCAGATCGGCGGTCAGTGGTACTTCTTTGATTCCAGCGGCAAGATGGCGACTGGATGGCAGCAGATCAACGGTTCTTACTACTGTCTGAATACCGATGGCCGGATGCTGACCGGATGGCAGACAGATGGAACCAACCGCTATTACCTGGATGTATCCACCGGTAAGATGGCCCAGGGCTGGACTCTCATTAATAATGCGTACTATTATTTTAACGAATCTGGTCATATGGCGACCGGATGGATTCAGATTAACGGACAGTATTTTTATTTAGATCCGTCTAACGGAACGATGTATGCCAATACTTCCATTACGTTAAATGGCGTTACCTATACCTTTGGAGCCAATGGCGTCTGCCAGAATGTAGGCAACCAGAATACTGCGCCTGGCAGCGGAAGCGGCAGCATTTCAACTGGCGGGCCAGGTTCTTCCAATTCTTCCGGAGGCAATGTTTCTACCGGCGGGCCAGGAAGTTCCGGCGGTTCTGATGTAAGTTATAATCCTCCAGGAAGTTCCGGCAGTTCCAGTTCTGCACCTGGCAGCAGCAGCCCGACAAATCCTGGCAGTTCTTCCAGCGGAAGCAATCAAAACTACAACAGCGATGAATTAGTTCCCTTTTTAACAACCGGACCGAAAAAGGGGAATTAAGATGGAACGCGTAAACGGTTTATCTGTTTACCCTTTCACGACAAGAGCTGCAGCCGATAATGGCTGCAGCTCTTATTCATTGGCTTTTCTTTTATTTAGATTTCATCTTCGTCCAGATTCAGCACTTCTTCTGCATCTTCCGGCTCAATGTTAATTGGTCTTAAAATTTCATCTTCGTCCATATAGCCAAGGCTTTCGCCCTCGTCTGTGCTCAGGCGGACATCGCGGTAACGCTTCATGCCGGTTCCGGCAGGAATCAGTTTACCGATGATTACGTTCTCCTTTAAGCCAATCAGCTTATCAACCTTGCCGTTGATGGCTGCCTCGGTCAGAACCTTGGTAGTCTCCTGGAAGGATGCTGCAGATAAGAAGGAATCGGTTGCCAGGGATGCTTTGGTAATACCCAGCATAACCTGCTTGCCTTCTGCCGGCTTTTTGCCTTCTGCAATCAGCTTTTCATTCATGTCGTTGAAGTCTAAAACGTCCATGGATACGCCTGGCAGCACATCGCTGTCGCCGCTTTCCTCGATTTTGATCTTCTTTAACATCTGACGAACAATCATCTCAACGTGCTTGTCGTTGATTTCTACACCCTGGAGGCGGTATACACGCTGTACTTCCTGAAGCATATAATCCTGTACGGCACGAACGCCCTTAATCTTTAAGATGTCGTGCGGATTTACGCTACCTTCAGTCAGCTCGTCGCCGGCTTCCAGTACCTGGCCGTCCTGAACCTTAATTCTGGAACCATAAGGAATCAGATAGGTCTTGGAATTGCCGGTCTCGTTATCTGTAATCGTAATTTCACGTTTCTTCTTGGTATCTTTGATTGCAACTACGCCGCCAAATTCGGAGATAATTGCAAGTCCCTTCGGCTTACGTGCCTCGAAAAGCTCCTCGACACGAGGAAGACCCTGGGTAATATCGCCGCCCGCAACGCCGCCGGTATGGAAGGTACGCATGGTAAGCTGTGTACCAGGCTCGCCGATAGACTGGGCTGCAATGATACCAACTGCTTCGCCTACCTGTACAGGCTGGCCAGTTGCCATGTTGGCGCCGTAGCACTTTGCACATACACCAATGTGAGACTTACAGCTTAATACGGTACGAATCTTAACAGAATCTCTGCCCAGCTTCTTTAATACCTTCATAACGGCTGCAGCACGCTTTGGCGTACACATATGGTTGGCTTTTACGACTACTTCTCCGGTATCCGGATCGGTAATGGTTTCTGCAATGTAACGGCCGGTCAGACGCTCTTCCAGACTCTCGATGGTTTCCTGTCCATCTGTGAATGCCTTGATTTCCATGAATGGAATCTCTTTGCCTTCACAGCAGTCTGTCTCGCGGACAATTAAGTCCTGGGAAACGTCTACCAGACGTCTGGTCAGGTAACCAGAGTCCGCAGTACGAAGCGCGGTATCGGACAGACCTTTACGCGCACCATGAGCGGAGATGAAGTACTCCAGTACGTCCAGACCTTCACGGAAGTTGGACTTAATCGGCAGCTCGATGGTGTGTCCGGTTGTATCGGCCATCAATCCACGCATACCTGCTAACTGCTTAATCTGCTTGTCAGAACCACGCGCACCGGAGTCAGCCATCATGTAGATGTTGTTGTACTTATCCAGTCCGGTCAGCAGATCGTGGGTCAGCTGGTCGTCCGTATTCTTCCAGGTTTCAATTACTTCTTTATAACGTTCTTCCTCTGTGATTAAACCACGGCGGAAGTTCTTTGCAATCTTGTCAACCGTTGCCTGTGCATCTGCAATTAACTGCTTCTTAGATGCCGGTACAGTCATGTCGGAAATGGATACTGTCATAGCTGCTCTGGTGGAATACTTGTAGCCGATTGCCTTAATATCATCCAGAGTTACCGCAGTCTGGGTTGCGCCATGTACGTTGATAACCTTTTCCAGAATCTGCTTTAACTGCTTCTTGCCGACATGGAAGTCAACTTCCAGCAGCAGTTCGTTGCCTTCGATGCTTCTGTCTACGAATCCTAAATCCTGAGGTACAATTTCGTTGAAGATGAAACGTCCTACTGTAGACTCTACGATTCCGGACTTTACAGTGCCGTCCGGCATAGTCTTCTGGACTCTTACCTTTACTCTGGAGTGCAGGGTAACCGCCTTGTTTTCGTAAGCCAGAATCGCCTCGTTAACGCTCTTAAACATCATGCCTTCGCCTACTGCGCCAGGTCTTTCCTGGGTCAGATAGTAGATACCAAGAACCATATCCTGGGAAGGAACGGCTACCGGACCAC
>OGZI01001578.1_pt1 | contig 22050 bp, 27 predicted proteins | sample 1576711 | NCBI WGS metagenome assembly OGZI01 (sample SAMEA3541482, study PRJEB24748) | human gut metagenome | biome: human gut; feature: human-associated habitat; material: faeces | place: China | collected 2012
GGCTCCGTTCACGACAGCCCGCCCCGCCTGGGGGACGCCCGGGAAAGCCATAAACAGGAGAGGAACGGAAAGAAGAGGAAGAAGAAGAACAGTAACCACAGAAACATAACATCAGGAAAAAACATTCCGGACACATCACAAACGGGAAGGGTAACGGGCGACGCGCCAGCGTGGCCCGTTACCCTTCCGGCAGGCGCCAGCCTGCCAGGGGGGTTCGCGCGGGCTGACAGGCGGCCTCCACCGCCTGCCCCTGTATCACCTGTTTCTGCTGCCCTGTAAGATGTAGTGACCGCCCAGGAAAACCGCCTGCTGATTCGCCACAAAATCGCAGATTTCATCAACAATCTGCGCGGTGGTGAGCGGTTTCTGCCCCATTTCACGACGCCGCGCATTAATCACGGCCCTGTAATTACGCAGAATTTCGCGGGTTTCTGTGCTGATATTCATGACATGTGCTCCCCGTCCAGCGCCTGTAACACAACGTCCATTGCTTCGCGTTCCTCCCTGACGAATGCGTCACCGTCGCCCCCGTTCTCACTCCCGACGGCATACAGGCGCTTCATTTCACTGCCTGCCAGCGCCATCACTTTTTCCAGCATCACCGCCGGGACTGTCACATGACGGCTGGCGCGCTTTTCTTCCATCAGTTCATTTACAATATCGGAAACAACTCTGTCACATGCGCCATATACAAAAGCATCGTCCAGCCGCTGCATGACGGTTTCCAGCTCATCGTCTGTCAGACTCCAGTCCTGGGCTATGTGACGCACATCCCCACGGGTCAGCACCACGGCAAAAACGCATTCACTGTCCGGCACGTCTGTATCCAGTACATCGCGGATGATTTCTTTAACAGTACAGTACATGTTCTCGTCTCCTTTACAGGGGCGGCATTGCCGCCCCGTCCGTTAATCAGTCAAGTGCCGCGTAAATCGCGTTGCATTCGGGGTGAAATTCGATGTGGCTCCACAACTGCGCATCGCGCATCCTGTACAGGTGTGTCAACCCTGCATCCCCGCTGTCGTGGTACAGCCACAACTGGCGGTTAATCACAAGGGAGGTAAGGATGATGCCTGCGGCATCAGCACTCACGGTACGGTCAAACCAGTTTTCACCGTTAACCAGATGAAAACGGTCGCCATCCGGCATCATGTAACCGCCACCGTCCGGCAGGCGGATGAAGTGCCAGAATCCGCCTTCATATTCCGGCATCATTTTTTTCGCCAGCGTGTACACAGATGCCTCGGCATACAGAAAATCCAGGCCAAACAGGTAAGGCAGAAAGGAGAGACGGTCGCACTCTTCAACATTCAGAGTGACAGGTTTCGCATATTGCATGATGTTTTCCTCCGTTGTTCACATATTCCGCGACACCGGGCGGTGCCGTGCCTCCATCTTTGCCGGGCCTGCAGGGTTGCAAGGGCGCAAGGGAAGCCGCAGCCTGACGCGCACGGCTGACGGGAGTTGGAGGGTGAGACCGCGAAATCTGAGCGGGTGAACGACCGGAAAATCACGGCAGACGGGAAGGAGGGACCGGGTGACCGCAGCGGTTCACCTTACCTTGCAACCCGCCCGCAGAAGCCCGGCTACGATGGAGGCACGGCACAGCCCGCACACGACGCTGAGGCCACATAACTGAAAACCCACAAGGCCATGCCCCACATGGCCGGGTAAAGAGGAGCCTGCGGCGACATCCTTTTGCTCTTTCCGGGGACCGACTGGAAAAGGCGGAGATTTTTCCCCGCCAGCGTCATCATTTCCGGATTTTTGCCAGGGCATCCGCCATGCTGCGGATTTCGTTCCGGGCTTCCCGGACCACCTCCCGCAGAACACCACGGTCAAACCAGCGGCGGGGCGGTTCATCCGGTATACGCAGCATATCGCAGGCCAGCCCACTGGACAGGATATGCTCCACACACTCACTGACCAGATACATTTCCACCGACGAAAAACGAGCGCCCCGGTTCAGGATGGCATCGAGCACCACGGGCAGGTTTTCGTCGTCTTCATCGAGCCAGCAGGGGTGATCGCTTTCCTTCACCACCAGGCGAAAGCGGCGCGTCTGGCGGGTCAGCAACGTCTGACCGGTGGTGGTCAGCGCCGCACGGATACGCCGCGCATCTTCTGCCACCTGGTAACTGACACTGCATACTGCATCGCGTACCGCACCAAGAACGGCCCTGATTTCGTCCTCTGCCAGCCACTCACCGGCATACGGGAAAGACACCTGCGTTCCGTCTGCCGGAAGTACCGGCAGCGACTGCCACTGACTGCCGGACAGAACAAGTTCCGCTCCGGTTCCGGTCAGTTTCTGAATGGCAGAGGCCAGGAGCGGCGGCAGTACGCCGCCGTGACGCTTGATAAGTAACGTCGCCAGCCGGGGCGCATCCAGCCGCACGTAAATGCTGATCCAGCCCGGATACTTCGGGTTACGCTGGTCAACATCCGTCTCTTCCGGCCAGCCCTGCGCCAGCAACAGGTTGCTGGCGTGGCGATAAATCAGTGCATTCAGCATTTCATTCATAATTCATGAACTCCCTGTATCGCCGCCCGGAGGCGGCGATAACATCAGTCGTTTTCGTGTGTGTTGTTTTTCAGCAGGATGCGGACCTGATTAACCACCGCCTGACGGCGGGTGACGCATTCCGGGACGGCGAGGCCATGATCCCAGGCGGCCCATTCACGTTTCCACAATGCCTGTTCAGCGGTCTGAATCAGGGACGCCAGCAGTTCAGCAGGGACAGTCACCTGGCGGTTTTCGCTCACGTTATTGATGATCTCCATCGCCACGCCGGAAGAAATACCGGATTCAGTCCGCTGGTCTTCCGGGATGTCCTCCAGGCGCGCCAGGACAGTCCTGATTTCATGATCGGTCAGGGCAATATCCATTCCGTCAGAGAGGGCCTGAATTTCTTCCGGGGACCAGATAACCAGCATCAGTGGCGTGTCTCCCGAATACTTTGCTGCCAGCTTCCGGCATAGCGTTTCGCATGTTCCGTACATTCTCGTCTCCTTCTCAATCTTTGAAGCAGGAATCCAGTTCCAGAATTTCGGTATACGCCTCCATGAACAGGCGATTGGCGCGATACAGCGTCTGGCGTGTCAGGCGTTCAACAAGCACATCGGAATCAAAGCGACAGCGATGCTCCATATCGTTCAGCCTGGCCCGAAGGTCACACATGGTGTTGGCCACCTCCGCCACGTCGGCGCGAAGTTTTTCGTGTCCGGCATAGTTCATTTACGCAGCCTCCGGTTCAAACCAGTTATCATTCGCGGCCCCCTGCTGCATGGCCCGTTGCACGGCGGCCAGTCGTTGCTGTCCGGCACGGTGATACTGTTCAAGCAGCTCGATACCGATATACCGGCGTCCGGACTGGAGGGCAGCGACGCAGGTTGAGCCGCTTCCTGCAAACGGGTCCAGCACAATCGCGTTCGGATGTGTGAAGCTCTCAATCAGTGGTTGCAGGCTGGTAACGGGCTTTTCCGTCGGGTGATGACGATTGCCTGAATATTTCCAGCCCAGCACATCCGGCAGAGGGTTACGGGGCCGGGCCGGACTGCCCTTTGCCAGGATGTAAGCGCATTCGTGACGGTACGCGACATACGCAGATTTGGATGTGTAGTTTTTGGTGAACACGAGGTGCCCTGCCACGCTGAATCCGGCGCGTTTCCAGGCGGCCATAAAGCGATCGACACGGTTCCAGCCGTAGAAGCTGACCATCAGCGCGTCTTTTTTGAGTACGCGGTACATCTCATTGCTGGCAGGTTGCAGCCAGTCATCATTAACATCACCGGCAATGGTGCGCCCGGAACGGTCACGGAAACCGACGAGGTACGGCGGGTCAGTCAGTATGAAATCAATGGCGTTATCAGGAATACGGGCCATAACATCGATGCAGTTACCGAGGACAAAACGGGACATACAAAACTCCTTCTCTTACAGAGGGCACCGGGAGGGCACCCCTGTGGTGCCCGTTCCCCGCTGCCTGTGGGCTGTTCACCGCGTCCGGTAACGGGTCAGGCCGACCGTGGAATACCGCAGCCGTCGTCTTTCTGACGGCAAGGCTATGCCGCGAAAGCGGCTTGAAGGGCGTTCATCAGAAAAGGGCGACAGGCTGGCGTACACTGTCACCGACGCCAGCCGGGAGCGGTAAAAGCGCCCGTCCCGTGCCCACCGGACGCGGGACACTGACCACAGGCAGCGTTTATGCCGCGCCGCGTCAGCCGGCGCAGTAAAAAGAGGAGCACGGCGACATCCTTTACCGGAAAAGAAACGGGCGGTTGCCCGCCCGTCTCCGTCATACTTCATCCGCCATAATGCGCCACATTGTCGACTATCCACGCAGGTCCGGTGACTTCCGGCAGCTCATCGTCATCTGTCGGGGAAGACCATTCCAGTTCCCCCCACAGCACATCAACAAGCTCTCCGCGCTCATACAACTGCCAGCCACAGAAATTGCAGCCCTGTTCGGCGTACCAGTGCTCCAGCGTGCAGCCGAAACGGCGGCTTAATTCTGCAACAACGTCGCTTTCCGGCTGACACCACGGCGTGTCGAAATCTACCTGAATGAAGTTTTCCCCCTGACTGCTGATATTCAGGTCATACCCACAAGGCCACTTCACGCCATACCGTTCTGTATACCAGTGATATGCAGAAGGAACACCGTTCAGAACACCGCCGTTAAAGCCATTCACTTCAATATCCAGGCGGGTCGGCAAAACCGTCAGCAGGTCAAACGGCATGGTTTTTTCCGACAGTACGTTGTCACACAGACGGTTCCACCACACCGATACATCCTCGTTACCCCAGATGTCACACCAGTCACCTCTTTTTGCGGTGAAATGCACAGTGATAGTTTCCCTGACATCATCCGGTAACCCTTCCCAGCGACGCTGTCCAGTACCGCTCTGCAGCCAGAGTTCATGCAGCATCAGGCAGTTTTGCTCATCCAGCAGTACACCGTCCTGCAGGTGCTTCAGCCAGCGGGTGAACGTGATATTCTCCGGCGATAAAACACCACGTCCGGCAGCCGTCAGTCCGGGGCATGGTTCAAACCGCACATCTTCAGTGGTCTGCAGAAGTCCGGCACTTCCGGCCAGAAACAGCTGAATACCTTCATTTGTGGCGCGGCGATAAAACGGTGTGACTGCACCGCTGGCCAGCCGTTTAATCTCAGCAATCTTTGCCGGTTCACCAGAAAAATACATACGATTCGAGCACCAGTTTGGCATGGGAATTCTCCTCTCACATACGGCCTCCATCAGGCCGTGCCGCACCTGTAACCGGGCGACCGCATACGAATGCAGGTGCGGCCCCGAAGCCGCAGCGCGTGGAGGAGGAACGACGAAACGTGACCGGGTGAGGAGGCCGGCGACAGCGACACACTTGCATCGGATGCAGCCCGATTAACGTGCCGGCACGGCCTGGGTAACCAAGTATTTTGTCCACAGAACCGTGCACAAAATGCTGTGGATAAGCTGGACACAGCAGTCCACAGCAGGCATACAGCCACACCCTCAGAGAATTGAGCGTTTTTTAGTCACAATAATGACATTTGACTGTGTGTGGATTCAGTTATTAGAATACTGTATATACATGGGTCTTCCCCGATCATGGTGGGAAGACTCAGTACGCCATATTCAGTTTCCCATAGTGGAACATAACTCCCAGTTTAAAGCGTTCCCGGTTTCGGTATCCCCTGGCCTTTATCCTCAGCAGTCTGATCTTGCTGTTCAGCGCCTCCGCATTTCCATTCGAGACGCGATGACGCATTGCATTCAGTATTCCGTATAACCGTTTTTTAATGGTTTTCGCTGCGTTTTTCATCATCGGCACATCACATTCAGACGCCCGCGATATCCACTGCAACCAGTCATTCCTGCGTTCTGTGCTCCAGGGGCGATCCCAGATATTTTTGGCCAGCTCTTTCAGTGTCCAGCACTGGCTTGTCTGTTGCATCTGTTCCCGCAACCACATCAGCTTTTCCTGCCGGGACTCAGTCATCCATTTGTCGCTGTACTGCCACAGGAAGCGGGTACCTTTGGCCTGACGACGACTTTCAACAGGGAGGTGCGGATGTTCATTCTGGCGGGTTTTATCAACCACTTCGCCCAGTTGCTTCGCCACATGGAAGCGATCGAAGGCGATTTTCTCGACCGCATTGGGTAAATGGATACGCGCTGCTCTTATATAGCCCGCATTCATGTCCATCGACAGTGTTTTGATGGCCAACAACTGACTGTCAGTAAGCGAACGGAGATAGCTGGCAAGACTCTCTGTGCCACGATCATCGGTTAATGCCAGTGCCCGCCCGTCGCGATCAGATACCACGGTTATATACCTATGCCCTTTTTTAAAGGCGACTTCGTCTACATTCATATGACGCACTGATAAAGGCTTTTTAATCCGCGACAGGCCTCGCTTAACCGCGCGGGTCATGATGCCGTCAACGGCATTCCAGCTAAGTTTAAGTTGTTTTCTGACCGCATCAACGGTGCTGATTTTAAGCCATGAGAGCACGAACGATTCGAACAGCAGAGTGTACCGACTGCCGGAACCTGCCCACGGTACAGGCAGAGTCTGGCAGCCATGCTCCGGGCACATAACGCGGGGAACATCGGCTTCTACTAATGTCATGAACTGGCAGGTATCAAGGTGGCGCCATTTACGATGTCGGTGATCGTGAACAGAACAGGATTTCCTGCAGGTCGGACAGGTTAACTGAGTATTTTCAGCAATTCCGACTGTAACAGTAACGGAACCTGCATTTTCATCGAGGGTAAGGGATTTAACCTGCCATGGTGCAGTCAGGTTAAGGATATGGGCATAGAGGGATTTTTCGTCCATATAATTTCATTCTGAAGCTTACTTTAAACTGATATTATTATTTTTTGCCCACTTTCTTAATCTTCCATTAGCGTTGGCGTAAGGCGAAGATGTGTTAAATGAGATCATTCTCCCCATCGTCCATTTTGTGTACCATGGTCTTCCATACAAAATATCATCGGTACGATCATTAATAAGGTTCACAATCTCATTTTTTACAGTCTGAAGTTCAGCTACTAACAACTCATAACTTAACTCACTGTAATCTGAGTAAAATTTTTGAGCAAGAAGGCCAAGCTGATTCCATTTATAGCCAGTTTCCGGAAAATCGACAGGCAGACCTTTAGCATCAGAAGCGATCCACTTTACAACAAGAGCATTCCATCCAAGCAGATACGAAACGAGATCACGAACACTCATCTCCGTTCCTTTGGCGTGTCCGTCCATTGATTTATCTGAAGTAATTTCTGGTGGGATTGTGTTGAGGTAACTAATTAATTTACTAAAATTTTTATCAATAGCTAAAAGCAGTTCAGCTTTTGTTTGCGGCACACTCATAAGAATTCCCTCTCATGTAAAAAGAGACACCATAAAGGTACTGTGTGGTGTTTGAAAATCACTCAATTATGTACCACCCACCACAACAGGGGAAGACCCATATACATACAGCAAAAGAAAAGGGAGATGAGAACATGATCCGCATTGAAATTCTTTTCGACCGCCAGAGCACAAAAAACCTCAAATCAGGCACACTTCAGGCGCTACAGAATGAAATCGAACAACGTCTGAAACCACACTACCCGGAAATCTGGCTGCGTATAGACCAGGGCAGCGCCCCGTCTGTATCTGTCACTGGAGCCCGCAACGACAAGGGTAAAGAACGTATCCAGTCTCTGCTGGAAGAAATCTGGCAGGACGACAGCTGGCTGCCCGCAGCATGAGTACCGTTTATCACCGTCCGGCTGACCCTTCAGGCGATGACAGTTACGTGCGACCGTTGTTTGCCGATCGTTGCCAGGCCGGTTTTCCTTCGCCTGCCACTGATTATGCTGAGCAGGAACTGGATCTGAACAGCTATTGCATCAGCAGACCTGCAGCCACCTTCTTTCTGCGCACCAGCGGTGAATCGATGAACCAGGCTGGCGTGCAGAATGGTGATCTGCTGGTAGTGGACAGGGCCGAAAAACCACAACACGGGGACATCGTTATCGCTGAGATCGACGGTGAGTTCACCGTCAAACGACTGCTGTTGCGCCCACGCCCGGCACTGGAGCCGGTTTCAGACAGCCCGGAGTTCCGCACACTGTATCCGGAAAACATCTGTATTTTTGGTATTGTCACTCACGTGATACACAGGACGCGGGAGTTACGCTGATGTTTGCACTGGCTGATATCAACAGTTTCTACGCCTCATGTGAAAAAGTTTTCCGCCCGGACCTTCGCAACGAACCGGTCATCGTACTCAGCAATAACGATGGCTGTGTGATCGCGCGCAGCCCGGAGGCAAAAGCCCTTGGCATCAGAATGGGGCAGCCCTGGTTTCAGGTGAGACAAATGCGCCTGGAGAAGAAAATACATGTATTTTCCAGCAATTATGCGCTGTACCACAGCATGAGCCAACGGGTTATGGCTGTTCTGGAGTCGCTTTCTCCCGCAGTTGAGCCCTACTCAATTGATGAAATGTTCATTGATTTGCGGGGGATAAATCATTGCATCTCTCCGGAGTTTTTTGGTCATCAGCTCAGGGAACAGGTAAAGAGCTGGACAGGACTCACCATGGGGGTGGGCATTGCGCCTACAAAAACGCTGGCTAAAAGTGCACAGTGGGCAACAAAGCAATGGCCACAGTTTTCCGGTGTGGTCGCGCTGACGGCAGAAAACCGTAATCGGATCTTGAAGCTACTGGGGCTGCAGCCAGTTGGTGAGGTCTGGGGAGTAGGACGCAGACTGACGGAAAAGCTGAATGCGCTGGGTATTAACACAGCACTGCAACTGGCGCAGGCTAACACGGCATTCATCCGGAAAAACTTCAGCGTCATTCTTGAGCGTACGGTACGCGAACTCAACGGCGAGTCCAGCATATCCCTGGAAGAAGTACCACCGGCAAAACAGCAGATTGTCTGTAGTCGCAGTTTTGGTGAACGAATCACAGACAAAGATGCCATGCACCAGGCTGTTGTTCAGTATGCAGAGCGGGCCGCAGAGAAACTACGTGGGGAGCGTCAGTATTGTCGGCAGGTGACGACATTTGTACGGACATCCCCCTTTGCAGTAAAAGAACCCTGTTACAGCAATGCCGCTGTGGAAAAGCTTTCATTGCCACACAGGACAGCCGGGACATTATTGCCGCCGCATGCAGAGTCTTAAACCATGTCTGGCGTGAAGGGTACCGCTATATGAAGGCAGGAGTCATGCTGGCTGATTTCACACCATCGGGTATAGCGCAGCCGGGATTATTTGATGAAATCCAGCCCCGTAAAAACAGTGAAAAGTTAATGAAAACACTCGATGAACTGAACCAGTCGGGAAAAGGGAAAGTGTGGTTTGCGGGGCGAGGAACCGCCCCTGAATGGCAAATGAAACGGGAAATGCTATCGCCTTCGTATACAACACAATGGACTGAGATCCCCATTGCTTCATTCTGATATATCAGAATAATTTTTTCATTTTAAGACGCACATCATTCATTGCCTCCTGCACCGAATCAGTAGCAGAAGGAGGCATTTTTTCAACAGATTGCGAAGCACCGAGTTCAGTCAACACAGTTCTGATATCGGCCTGAGAAGGCTTCCATCCAGTCGTCTGACTGAGTAAGGTTACAACCTGATCTGCTGAAAACTCCTCGCTCAAAATGGCTGTCAGCAATACAGGCAGGCGAGGATCAAGTTGGTGTAACGCCATTCCAGAAATAAATGCATTCCGGAACAGCTCACCACGCTCAGAACGCGGAACGGACTCTATCGCTTCCAAAGTTTGAAAGTCTGCAGCTTTTTCCGGATGCAGATAAAGTGTGTATTTTTTCCTTTTCCGTTCATCGTCCACAATATTACTCCTCTTTGAAAGCCGCGATAGCTTCAACCAGTGCTGTCTGTGGCGACTCCATCATCACTACTTTTTGCCCAAGATGGTGCCATGCCGTTTTTATCGAATCATAGATCAACGGGGCCCCACCACCGACAACATAAACACGATTCACATGATGGAAATCACCGAGCTCATTGACTACTTGCTCCCCCAAACTGGCAATAGCCCCCTCAATGGTATTAAGGACCAGATCAGTTTTTGTTTCGTCATTTATAACCTGCCGAACAAAGTCCGGGTCATTACGACGTTTAATCAATTCATCTGCAACGAGGAAACTGGTATCACTGGATGCCATGCGCAATGCACTCATTGCAGCTTTCGTAACTGAAGACACACCAATGCCAGAATTACCATGAATGGCACTTACAGAGTCAAATTGACCAACGATAACACCAACATCAAGCGTAGTGCCGCCAATATCAACTACCAGCGATTTTTCGAACTGACCAACTTTATCCACGACCAGACGAGAAAACACAGCTGGCAATGATTCAGGCATCACATCAACGTGTTCAATGGTGAAAACATCGCCTTTATTAAGACGAATCGGCCTCATTAAATTCTCAATTTTACGCTGAATGTTGAGTTCATTTTTTTGACACTCTTTCGTATAGAACTCACTGATAGGCAAAGTCACAGTCAATGATACAGGCTGAGGCGCTAATCCACTATTCAGTAAAGCGTGATGCACAGCTAACAGGTTAACATCCGTATATTGATACTCAATATGAGTCGTAAGAATAGATTGGTTGCTAACTTCATCATACGTGTATTTTTTACCATCCAGTTCATAGTTAAATGTCTGGCGAATTCCTAACCCGTCAACCTTCCATCCATGACGAAATGAGTTTTGCGACAACGACTTACAGATTTTCCCATTATCATTCCATGCCAACTTGATTGTTGTTGAACCATCATCGCAGTATACGTTCATCTATAGCCCCTTAAATACTCAATCTGAGTAAATCATTGTTTCTGGTTGCAAGGTAATACTCAATTTGAGCACCATCATAGTTATGAAATCACAAAACACAAGTATTATTTATTACATCACATGGCACACTTCACATTTCATACTTCATAAATATGAACACATATTGACACCTCAGGTTACCGTGTCAAAATATCATCATACTTCACACATCACATTTATGAGGTTGCAATGATTACTGTAGTTGGTGGGAACAAAGGTGGTTCAGGGAAAACTACCATTGCATCAAACCTGGCTATTGCTCTCGCAAATAAAGGAAGGGAAGTCTGCCTGTTAAACGGAGATCTACAACGAACAGCCGCAAAACATCATGCGGAACGAGAAGCTGCAGGACTGTTACCAGCAATAACCCTTGTTGAGAAATTTGATAACCTGACACAAACACTACAGGCTCTGAATGAAAAGTTCGATGATGTAATAGTGGATGTCGCAGGAAGAAACTCAAAGGAATTCATAACGAGTGGAGTTGTCGCACATCAAATAATTGCGCCACTACAGTGTTCTCAACCAGATCTGGATACTCTTACAGAACTAGAACAACAGATAGACGCAATGCGTAACCTTAACCCGGAACTTAAGGTTTATTGTTTACAAAGTATGGCAACAACCAATCCGGTTTTGAGGGGAAATGAGAGAAAAGAATTCCTTGAATATCTTGAAGAATTCCCAACAATTCAAGTCCTTGATTCAGTTATTTGTTTCAGAAAAGTCTATCGCGATTGCATGAGCAACGGCACCGGTGTAGTAGAAACGAACAATACAGCAGCCAAAGCAGAAATTGAACATTTAATGAATGAGGTATTTGGCCCATGGTGAAGAAACCCAGCCAGCAAGCATTAAACAGAGCTGCAGTTACGGTAGAACAAGCAGAGGCTCTGGCTCAGCGCCTTGCGGATAAACCATACGGCGCGCCGGAAAAACCCGAACCAGAAAAACAATGTCGGACGACAATCTCTCTTGGTGAAAGCATGCTTGTCACAATAGAAGATCTGGCATTGAGGAATAAACGCAATGGTAAAGATCCAAAAAATGTAAGTGCCATCGTCAGAGTAGCCCTTGAGCAATACTTAAAAACACTAACGTAATAATCAATAAGTTATTACTTATGAAATCACACTTGTGAATTCATACTGTTTAAGCACCCTTGCATACAAGAGATCACATATTGCAGTGGTCTCTTTTTTTACAGAATAAATCACAATTCATAATTATGATTTATGAATTATGCGTGTCTGTTTTTCAGCATTGTGACCGCATCGGACTCAGGCATCGAAAACTGCACCCGGTGCCGTGCAGCCACATCCAGCGCAAACACCTTCGTGTAGACCTCCGTTGAGCTGATGGACTTATGCCCCATCAGGCTCTGCAGGACCTTCAGTGGTATACCGGCATACAGCATGTGCATCGCATAGGAATGGCGGAACGTATGTGGCGTGACCGGGACAGAGAACGTCACACCGTCAGTAGCAGCGGCGGCAACCGCCTCCCCAATCCAGGTCCTGACCGTTCTGTCCGTCACTTCCCAGATCCGCGCTTTCTCTGTCCTGCCTGTTCGTTTATTACGCCGTTCCAGAGGAATTTTCAGTGTTGCCACCATCGTCTGCAGCTGACTGACGTACCAGGAGTCGGAGAGCGGAACCAGCCGGTGAGTCTGCTGTCCGGCAGGCGTTCTTCCTGCCGTCCTGGCGGCTTTTTCGGTCCGCTGCTTCAGAGTGGCCAGCTGCACAAACGGATACGGAGGCGCGAGCGAAAAATCCCCCCGCGTCAGCGCCAGTGCTTCATTAATGCGCGCACCGGTGTTCCACAGTGTGGCCAGCAGCATCTTGCGGCGCAGATCCGGGACGTAATGGAGCAGGGCACTCACTTCCGGAGCCAGCAGATATTTCGGCAGTTCATCATGAACCATCGACATCTGGCGAAGTGCCAGAGCTGCCGGATAATCAATGACAACAGGAAGTTGTGGAGACTGTCCGGCAGAATAAACTGCCGGTACCCTGGCTGCAGACTGGCTGTGTATAACGGAGCCTGACATTTATATTCCCCAGAACATCAGGTTAATGGCGTTTTTGATGTCATTTTCGCGGTGACTGAGATCAGCCACTTCTTCCCCGATAACGGAGACCGGCACACTGGCCATATCGGTGGTCATCATGCGCCAGCTTTCATCCCCGACATGCACCACCGGGTAAAGCTCACGGGAGACTTTGTCTGACAGCAGGCGGGCACTGGCCAGGGGGATCACCATCCGTCGCCCGGGCGTGTCAATAATGTCACTCTGAACATCCACAAACAGACGATAACGGCTCTCTCTTTTATAGGTGTAAACCTTAAACTGCATTTCACCAGTCCCTGTTCTCATCGGCAAAAGAGCCGTTCATTTCAATAAACCGGGCGACCTCAGCCATCCCTTCCTGATTTTCCGCTTTCCAGCGTTCGGCACGCAGACGACGGGCTTCATTCTGCATGGTTGTGCTTACCAGACCGGAGATATTGACATCATATGCCTTGAGCAATTGATAGCTGTCGCTGTCAACTGTCACTGTAATACGCTGCTTCATAGTACACCTCTTTTTGACATACTTCGGGTATGCATATAAGTATATATTATTATGATGCAAAAATCAGCGCGCAAATACACATACTGTTATCTTACTTTTAGTAAGCCTTATTTATTTTACCTTGCGTTATGTTAACCAATAAAAATCAAAATCTGACTTATAAAAACAAACCGTAATTATCGCATTCCCGTTTCCGTCAGATCCGACTTTCATTAATATCACAACTTTCCGGAAGTGTACCACGCTGAGAAAATCATCATATCACTGTTTTCCGCCCCTGCGCGGCGCATCACAGGTCAGGGAGATGGCACAACATATAGTGTCATTAACAGCTAAATTCAGCACTACATGTTGTGCTGACGGGAGATGGCGCTGTGCGGCGGGAGAGGAAGATCCGTGACTACCTTTTTTCGGATCTTATTAGTGTAGAAGAACGATTGTTGCGGTGAGGGGATTATTGCTTAGGAAGCAAAATTCAAAACTGACTAAGCCAGAAATAGCAACAACAAGATAAGGAAATTTTCCCCCTCAGCCCCTGCATGCCGTGAGGGGGAGCAACTACCCAACTACAGTTTTCATTTTATGATACGTCTTCACTAGGTAATACCTGTGAACTGACAGAGTCTTTACGGAGTGTATGGCGGACCTAAATTTGATCCCTGAAAACTGTCAGCGCTGCGAGGACGAAGAAAGTATTACGGCTAAAGCCGTAATACCTCCCCATCCAGCTTCAAGCTATGTAGAAACTTATGTGGGTAGAGCAGTCCCGACAGGGCAGTACCGCATTGACAGGCCGTCAGGGCCGCTTACGAGCTTGTATGACAAGGGGGGCCTAGCGAATTATTGTACGGTAAGCCTTTTTTGAACAGCCTTACCTATTGCTATAGAGGGGAACTCCTACGTTATACGCCGCTTTCAGGGGATTCGACCTTAATGAGACAACTCAAATATGATCGACAACTTAAACGCGATAGTTGCTGATAAAATCAATCCATTACGCGTTTCAATTGATTAAATAATGCACTTAATGTACAAAAATTCCCGATCTCAAAACTGAACCCTAAAGATACCAGGCATCTCCCCCAGGAAGCGCCCTCATGCGTTTTCCTGTTCCGCCCCTGCCACCTACCTTCTGTTACATACTTGTTGTATTATTGTTTTTGTTTTCAATCCCCAAGGAGACGTCGCTATATGACTGTGCGGGAGACAGAGGAAAACATTGAACAAATCTTCCCTGAGCTTTCGAACTTAATTGATATTATTAATAAATGGCTTTCCCATGGAAACATTGATCCTGAACTGGCACACTTCATCATTTATCTTCTTGATTACCTAACCACCACACACAAAAGCATATAAAAAATTTCCTTGCACATCCATTTTTTTGCGAATATTATTATTCCTGCTGAATATGATTCAATATCGCACGCTACTCATCCATCCCAGGATAATGAGTTCATAGGTTGAAGTCTCAACACCCCCACTACGGGGGTGTTTTTTTTACCAATAAACACAAATCACACCATCGCCATACTCTGTTTGCCAGACATCGATTGGTAAATATGCGTAACTCGCTATAATACAAAAAGAAAAATCAGAACCAGAAACCAGTTTCCAGATAAAAAACACCCTCCCGAAGGAGGGGACAGACACATTCATATTTCCCAAAACAGGAATTTTTATTTTTATGACGCATTAATGAAGTTACTTCATCTCCAGTAGATTAACTTCATTTAAAGTGGCGATCAATCATATTTATTACGACTCTAAACTATTACAACAACCACAATAAGATATCACCTCAAATATAAAAGATAATTCTTACAAAAACGTTCCGAAAACAAAAAATACAGATAAACACCAATTAATTCAGAGCAATCTATTGCGAAGAATCAGAGTAACAGGGCCCCATGATATAATCATGGGGCCCTGTTGCTTTTACAGATGTAAAAACGACCAATCATTTAACATCTGTTATCGGCACCGCCCCGGACGGGTTCGGCGCAAATATGGTATGGTACCAGCCCGGCAATTCACCTGCCGTGCAATCTGACGAAGCAGTACCGGCGTATGCAGATATATCGTCCAGACATATCTGCCGCATTCAGGCGGTGAGTAAAGCCTTCTCTCTCAAAAGAGGAGCAACAGTTATCCACAGATTCTGGGGATAACTGCGAAAAGAATATGTGCCAGGAAAGTCGGCTCCCGGGAAAAAGACCGCTGGCGGCGCACCTGCTGGATACGAAAGCTGAGCTGAAAGGATCCCGGGAGGACGTCCGTAAACTTCAGTCCCTGGCCCGTCATGACGGGAAGGCGAAAAAGTGAATGCGGACACCTGGACCCGCCTGCAGGCCTTCCGACATGCTCTGGAGCTGACTTCCTGTGAGGCTTCTCTCACCGCCGGGTATGATCACCTGAAGGATTTCCCGGCCGGTTGCAGCGAGCTGGCCAGCCAGACGCTGACTGATTATCTGACGGAAGACGGCAGCAACCTGTACTCCTGTATTGTCGGTATGCAGTGGGATAATGGTCCTGGCAGATACGGCCACGTCATTGCCGACCCTGCCAGGGACTATATCGACCTAACCCTTGATCAGTTTCCAGGCTATCATAACCGGATTGTGGCAGAGCCCGTTGAGTCCGGCGGACAGCTCGCGGCAGACCTCAACAGGGAGCCTGCCATCAGTACAGCTGATGGAATAGTGGCCAGCCCATCAGATAAGGTTAATTACATTACTGAACAGAAAAATCGCCAGCCAATGGTGATCATTACAGAATGTTACAAGCTGATCAGAATGACGGCAAGATTTATACCAATGTGCCAGTCATCTCAACTCTTCCAGCACCAGGTATTCCCTCGCTTATTTATCATTTCAGACGTTGGCTCCTGCAGTTTGTCCAGGAACACCTTAGATCGTTTAGCTACTGACTGGAAGGTGACACTGTCCATCCTGTCGCTATAGGGCTTGATATAAACCTGGCAGGCAAGGGATCTGGTTAACTCCTTTCCTTCAATAAAGTGTTTGAAGATCCAGAGATACGTATCCACAAGCTCCAGCCCTGTACTCTGTGTCCCCGACTGGAAGACCTGCGGTTCAGCTGGTATTTCCGTAAGCGTACAGCCTGAACCGTCTGGTCAGAATCTGACAAATTAGACAAAGTGGTGTCCACCAAATAAGTAGTGGGAACCAAAGTGTCAGATATGCAGAAAAATGTGACTCCCGGCAGGCGAAAAGGCTGCCCTAATTATCCTCCCGAATTTAAACAGCAGCTCGTTGCTGCCTCCTGTGAACCCGGGATATCCATCTCAAAACTTGCTCTTGAAAATGGCATTAACGCCAATCTGTTGTTCAAATGGCGACAACAATGGCGCGAGGGAAAGCTGCTATTACCTTCTTCAGAGAGCCCCCTGCTACTTCCTGTGACTCTCGATGCAGCTGCCGAACAGCCAGAATCGCTCGCAGAGGACCCGGAAACCCTCAGTATCAGCTGTGAGGTAACGTTCCGGCACGGGACGCTCCGCTTCAATGGCAATGTCAGCGAAAAGCTCCTGACTCTGCTGATACAGGAACTGAAGCGATGATCCCGTTACCTTCCGGGACCAAAATTTGGCTGGTTGCCGGTATCACCGATATGAGAAATGGCTTCAACGGCCTGGCTGCGAAAGTACAGACGGCGCTGAAAGACGATCCCATGTCCGGCCATGTTTTCATTTTCCGGGGCCGCAGCGGCAGTCAGGTTAAACTGCTGTGGTCCACCGGTGACGGACTGTGCCTCCTGACCAAACGGCTGGAGCGTGGGCGCTTCGCCTGGCCGTCAGCCCGTGATGGCAAAGTGTTCCTTACACAGGCGCAGCTGGCGATGCTGCTGGAAGGTATCGACTGGCGACAGCCTAAGCGGCTGCTGACCTCCCTGACCATGCTGTAAATCTCTTTATCCTGGTTGTCACAGAATAAGCCCGGTAAAATACGGGCTTATGAACGACATCTCTTCTGACGACATCTTCCTGCTGAAACAGCGCCTGGCCGAACAGGAAGCGCTGATCCACGCCCTGCAGGAAAAGCTGAACGAGCGTGAACGCGAAATAGACCATCTGCAGGCGCAGCTGGATAAACTCCGCCGGATGAACTTCGGCAGTCGTTCCGAAAAAGTCTCCCGCCGTATCGCACAAATGGAAGCCGATCTGAACCGGCTTCAGAAAGAGAGCGATACGCTGACTGGTAGGGTGTATGACCCGGCAGTACAGCGTCCGTTGCGTCAGACCCGCACCCGTAAGCCGTTCCCTGAATCACTACCCCGTGACGAAAAGCGGCTGTTGCCTGCGGCGCCGTGCTGCCCGAACTGCGGCGGTTCACTGAGCTATCTGGGCGAGGATACCGCCGAACAGCTGGAGTTGATGCGTAGCGCCTTCCGGGTTATCCGGACGGTACGGGAAAAACATGCCTGTACTCAGTGCGATGCCATCGTGCAGGCACCTGCACCTTCGCGGCCCATCGAGCGGGGTATCGCCGGACCGGGGCTGCTGGCCCGCGTGCTGACCTCGAAGTATGCAGAGCACACCCCGCTGTATCGCCAGTCAGAAATATACGGCCGGCAAGGTGTGGAGCTGAGCCGTTCACTGCTGTCGGGCTGGGTGGATGCATGCTGCCGGCAGCTGTCTCCGCTGGAAGAGGCGCTTCATGGCTATGTGCTGACTGACGGTAAGCTCCATGCTGATGACACGCCTGTCCCGGTGCTGTTGCCAGGTAATAAGAAAACGAAGACCGGGCGGTTATGGACCTACGTTCGTGACGACCGTAACGCCGGGTCAACGCTGGCGCCGGCGGTGTGGTTCGCTTACAGCCCGGACAGAAAAGGCATCCATCCGCAGACCCATCTTGCGGGGTTCAGTGGTGTACTGCAGGCGGATGCATACGCCGGGTTCAACGAGCTGTACCGGGATGGCCGGATAACGGAAGCCGCCTGTTGGGCTCACGCCCGCCGTAAAATCCACGATGTGCACGTTCGCACCCCGTCAGCCCTGACGGAGGAAGCGCTGAAACGGATCGGCGAACTGTACGCCATCGAGGCAGAGATAAAGGGAATGACGGCGGAGCAGCGCCTTGCCGAACGTCAGTTGAAAACGAAACCGCTGCTGAAATCCCTGGAAAGCTGGCTGCGTGAAAAGATGAAAACCCTGTCGCGACACTCAGAACTGGCGAAAGCGTTCGCATACGCCCTGAACCAGTGGCCGGCGCTGACGTACTATGCAGATGATGGCTGGGCTGAGGCGGACAATAACATCGCTGAAAATGCGTTGCGGATGGTCAGTCTGGGCCGCAAAAACTACCTGTTCTTCGGTTCGGATCATGGAGGAGAGCGGGGAGCGCTGCTGTACAGCCTGATCGGGACGTGCAAACTGAACGGAGTGGAGCCAGAAAGCTACCTCCGCTATGTCCTTGACGTCATAGCCGACTGGCCGATAAACCGGGTCGGCGAACTGCTCCCCTGGCGCGTAGCACTGCCGACTGAATAACACATCCCCGTCAATACGGTTCTTGCTGCACGCTTACAATTTCAGGGCAGGGAATAGTATTGTTAATTTCGGGAGAAACTTAAAGTTGCCACATCGACAGTTTCATCACACAGGCTTTTGTCCTGAAAACTTTTCTTATTTTGGACTTTCGCCAGCCACTGTCCAATATGAAGAGAAGGTACTGTGACGATACCATCCTCATTAGTTACAAAGGTGAGTTCTGCTTTATGAACAGGATGTTTGTGCTCAACTGCATGAGTATGACGGGATGATTTCAGATAACTGACCGAGTCAAGCTCCATGATAGCTCCGGCGAGCGGGGACGTTTTATACAGAACTTTCAGCTTCACATCTTCACTGAAACGACTTATATCGGATAACGGAATGATTTCAAGCTCATGCCCCGTTGGAGACTGATAGAGTTGTGCTGGCATCTGCTGTTCACCAGGAATAAAAGATTTCGCATATTTAGTGACAAACTCACAGTAAGCCACATCATTTCTGCCCTCCCGGCTGACCGGTTTCCATCCTGAAGAGGTTCTCGACCAGTATCCCGGTTTCATATATGTTGACAAAACGTAGCCATTATCTTTGCTTGCAGACTCAGTTTTATAGACATAATCCGTGGACGCTGGCTTCAGTGTTATTGTCTCTTTCCCGTTATAAATCCGGGGATTTTCAAAGAAATTCCTTCTGTCAGGAATTGTGCCCTTTGAGGGGAAATTATGACCATAACCAATCTCTGCGGTAATGTTGTTCTCTGCCTGTTTACCTGTAATCCAGACATCGTGGGCCAGGACATGCCCCGATGCTGTCAGACAAAGAGCTAAGATATAACCTGTATTTTTCATCATGATTTGTTACCACTGATAACGGGTATAAAGACTGACAGTTCTGCCTGAAAGCGGCACTCCTTTGCCATTCATGGCAAGCTTGTTGAAGGCATTATCCAGAGTCACTGATGCCTCAAAGCCTTTAACACTTACAGGCTTATAAGACAGTGAAAAGGAATGTACGGCATAGCCAGCCTGATGGGGATCGCCTTTTTTCACATGCGTGGCTGCTGCCGAAAGTTCAGCACGCCATCCGGCAGAAACTCCTCCATGACCAACAGGTATACTTATGTCACTGATGAGTGTGTCAGGATTGCCGGAGCCCAGCCATTCCCTGCTGCTGGCATCCATACTTTCCGTGCGGTTATAAGAAAGCATCCAGTCAAAATAATCAGACTGGTAATTTCCCTGCATATCCCATCCCCAGATACGGGCCCGGGATACATTATAAGAATAAGAACGCATCCGTTTCATATCCACGCGTGTGGCAATATAGTTTCTGGCATCCGTTCCGAAATATCCGCCTTTTAACTGCAGCCGGTCATTGTCTGTAAGCAGGCCATCCAGTTGAATACCTGCGCCAATCTCACGGGTAATGTTATTTTCTGGTTTCAGATTAAGGTTAGGTACCCAGTAATTGGGTTTACCCTTGCGGTAAAAATGTACATCATCCCTGTACATTTCTGCCATTGTGGGCGCTCGGAATGCAGAGGATATGGAGCCGTACATCATCAGCCAGTCTGTCGGTGAGACTGAAATCGCCGCCCTTGGGGACAGGCGTTCGGCTTTCAGTTCTCCGGCACGGGGATTGAAGCTCTTGTACCGGTCATAGCGGGAACCGACGATAATGTTAACCGGGTAGCTTTTCATTGTCATTTCATCCTGGAAATACAACGATGTAAAGTCAATGTTTCCTTCCGGATATAGTGTGGCAGAGCCTTCTGGCTTCTGCTGCTGACGGTAATATTCAGCGCCATAACTTAACTGATGGGCTCCCGGAAAAATCAGAGTATGACTCCTGTTGACAACATTAACACCGGAGGTTCTGTTGTTTCTCCATTCTGCTGTTTTGTTGTGACCGTTTGTCTTGATAGTGATATCACTGAGATATAAAGTTGACTTTACATTGATGAGGCTGTTATCCACAGGAGCGTACTGGTACCAGAACTGTACGTCATTTTGTACTGTTTTTCTGTCACGCAGGCCGCTGTCACCATGTGTCTGAGTGGGATTGCCCGGTTCAGTGGTGTTATTCCGGTAGAGACGCAAGCTGGCACCTGCTTTGTTACTGTCTGTTATACCGACAGAGCCTTTCGCAAACAGGGCTGCAGGTTTTTCCTTGTTAGGTGCGTGCTCACCATCACTTTGATAGATATTACCTCTTTTACGCATAATGACAGAAAGGAGCGCATCTGTTTTTCCGGTTTTACCGAACCAGGTGAGCCCCGAGCCTGTGCTGTGGTCACCACTGGCGATATTTCCCCACAGACTTAAACCGTTTGTCTCTCCGGGGGGAAGGAAATCTGCTGCATCGGCAGTTCTGAAGTCCACAACACCTCCCAGCCCGCCACTGCCGTACAGACTGGAGTTTGGTCCGCGGACAACTTCGATACGTTTGACGAGTGCCGGATCCAGATAAGTGCCACTGCTTTTTGCCATGTCACTGAGTTGACGGATGCCGTCAACAAGAACAAGTACCCCGCTTTTGTCATAGCCGCGTAGATTAAAGGTCTGCCCATTGGTCCGTCCTGCACCAGTCTGGCTGAGACCGGCAACACCTTTCAGCATGCCGGCTGATGTGACCGCATTCTGACTCCATGGCGTGTCATTCGTGACGACACTGACCATTGACGGCGTTTCAAATACCGTGTTCTGATTTCCTGTCGCGACAACGGTGATTGTATCTTTAGCCATAGAAGAATGACTGGTCTCTGCCTGTAACCCTATCGGGAGTATGATTAATGTACAAATGACGTTTCTGATTACGTTCATATACATGCGAAAATATATGTTAATATTGATATGTTATAACATATCATTTTATTAATGCAACCCTGATCACGCAGCGTTCAGTGATAACCAGTGAATAGCGACTCTAATACCCGGTCGCTCTGCAATGTATCAGCGCCTGCGACCGATGCTATGGATATTGATTTTTCTACCGATAAAGAACCAGCAATACGGAATTTAGACTGGCCCCCTGAATCTCCAGACAACCAATATCACTTAAATAAGTGATAGTC
>OGZI01001596.1_pt1 | contig 21883 bp, 16 predicted proteins | sample 1576711 | NCBI WGS metagenome assembly OGZI01 (sample SAMEA3541482, study PRJEB24748) | human gut metagenome | biome: human gut; feature: human-associated habitat; material: faeces | place: China | collected 2012
GGTTTGGGGAAGGGAGGGAAAAGCTTTTCTTCAGAAAAGCTTTTCCCTCCCTTCCCCAATGCGTTTCATCAACCCTGCTTCCTCAAACTTTTTCTGGGCCGCGAGAGGCAGAAGGCCAGCACGACGAGGGCGATGGTCACGCAGAACATGATGGCGGAAAGCGCGTTGATGTCCGGCTTCACGCCGAGCCGCACCATTGAGTAGATGCGCAGGGGCAGCACCTCAAACGTCGGCCCGGCCACAAAAAAGCTGATCAGCACGTCGTCCATCGACAGCGTGAACGCCAAGAGCCACCCCGCGACCACGGCGGGCATGATCACCGGCAGGATCACATAGCGGAACGCCTGCGCCTCGGTAGCCCCGAGATCGCGGGCGGCCTCCACCAGGTGCTCGTCGAATTCGGCCAGGCGCGCCAAAACGGTCAGGGCCACGAAGGGCAGGCCGAGCGTCGTGTGCGCGATGAGCATGGACACGAACCCGAGCGGCAGCTTGACGCTGATGAAAAAGATGAGCAGCGAAATCCCCATGACCATTTCCGGCGAAACGGTCAGGACATACAGGGAGGCGTGCAGAAGCTGGCGGCCCGGGAATTCGGTGCGCTTGAGGCACAGCGCCGCGAGCACCCCGAGCAGCGTCGCCAGCGAGGCCGCCAGCGCCGCCACGGAAAGCGTGTTCACCACCGCGTCGATCAACGCGGCATTGCCGAAAAGCTGGCTGTACCACTTGAGCGTGAACCCTTTCCACGCCGACGTGTACTTGGCGGCGTTGAAGGAATACGCGATCACCACAAAGATGGGCAAGAACAGGAACGCATACACGATCCAGAGCCACAGTTTGCCGAGTTTCCGCATCATCACGCCACCTCGTCCATGCGGTCGCGCGAGGCGACCTTGCGGTTGGCCATCCGGTACACCGCGATGAGCAGGGCCAGCAGCAGCGTCAGAATGGTGCTCGCCGCCGCGCCGAGCGGCCAGTCGCGGGCCACCATGAACTGGTTCTTGATGAAGTTGCCGATGAGCATACTTTTGGCCCCGCCGAGGATTTCAGGGATATAGAACGCCCCGAGCGAAGGCAGGAAAACGAGCATCGAGCCCGCGATGATGCCGGGCAGGGTCAGCGGGAACGTGACGTGCCAGAACGACTGGAAGCCGCTGGCCCCGAGATCCCGGGCCGCGTCGAGCAGGCGGCTGTCCAGCTTTTCGATGGATGCGTACAGCGGCAAAACCATGAACGGCAGGAACGTGTACAGGATGCCCATGAACACCGCGAAATCGCCGTACATGAAGGACACGGGCTGTTCCGTAACCCCGAGCCACACCAGCAGCGTGCTGATGAGCCCGTTGGCCTTGAGGATCAGGATGAGCGCATAGGTACGGATAAGCGAGTTCGTCCAGAACGGGATGATGACCAGCAGGAGCAGCCACGGCTTCATCTTGGCGCTGGCCCGGGCGATCCGGTAGGCGAACGGATAGCCCACCAGCAGGCACGCCAGCGTGCTCATGAAGGCCAGCCACAGGGATTCCCACAGGATTTTCAGGAACGTGGGATCGAGCAGGCGCAGGTAGTTGTCCAGCGTGAACTGCGGCAATACGAAATCCTGCTCGCCGCGCGTCAGCACCGTCACCACCAGAAGGCCGATATTCGGCAGCAAAGCGAACAACAGCAGCCACAACGCCGTGACGCCGATGGAAAAGCGGTTGAAAAAGGCCCTAGTCTGCTTCATACGGCAACACCACTTCCCAACCGTCAACCCAAGTCACGGCAACGCGCTCCCCGCGGTTGTAGCTGATTTCCGCGTCGTCCTCGTTGAAGAACTCGGCAACGGAAAGGGTCTCGCCGCTGTCGAGGGCGATGGAAATATCCACGGTCGCCCCCTTATAGACGGTTTCCTCAATGCGCCCGGTGAGGTACGGCCCTTCGGGGCGCTCGTCGTCATGCGCATAGACGCGGATGTCCTCGGGCCGCAAAAGCACGTTCACCCGATCCCCCGCCGCGAACGAGCGCGACGTGCGCAGGGTGAAGCGGCGGCCGCTGATGTCCGCGATATAGATGCCCTCGCCGGGCACGGACATGATCCGCGCGGGCAGGATGTTGATCTCGCCGACGAAACGGGCGACGTACAGGTTGGACGGCTCCTCGTAGATTTCCTGAGGCGTGCCGATCTGTTCGATGCGGCCCTGATTCATGACCACCACGCGATCGGACATTGCAAAAGCCTCTTCCTGATCGTGGGTCACGAACACGAAGGTGATGCCGAGGCGTCGCTGGAGGCGTTTGATCTCAAGCTGCATGGCGCGCCGCAGCTTGTAGTCGAGGGCGCTGAACGGCTCGTCGAGGAGCAGCACCAGCGGCTTGTTGACCACGGCGCGGGCGATGGCCACGCGCTGCTGCTGGCCGCCGGAAAGCTGATGCGGGCGACGGTCCGCGTACTGTTCGAGATGCACCATGCGCAGGGCTTCCAGCACCCTGCCCTCGATCTCGCCTTTCGGACAGGACTGCATCCGAAGCCCGAAAGCCACGTTGTCGCGCACGGTCATATGCGGGAACAGCGCGTAATTCTGAAACACGGTATTGACCTGACGGCGCTCCGGCGGGACGTCGTTCATCCGCTGCCCGCCGATGGATACGTCTCCCTGATCCGGGGTCTCGAAGCCCGAAAGGATTCGCAGGATGGTCGTCTTGCCGCAACCGGAAGGCCCAAGGAGGGTCAGAAACTCGCCGTTGCTGATACTCAGATCAATGCCCTCAAGCGCGCGAGTGTCCTCGAAAGATTTGTCCACTCCCCTCAATTCGATGATATTGTCCTGTCCGGTCATTCTTCCCGACTGCCTCCGTATCCTTGTATGGAAGGGCGCGCGTCCCCGAACGGGATCGCCACATATCGACCATTCACGGCTCCGCTCGTCCTTCAGTGCAGATTCTTGCGAAAAAGCCTTCAGCGGCTTGTCCGGGCGGCCCGTCAGGACTCCCGAAGGCTGTCTCAGGACCTTCTCTTTCACGCATCCTCTACATGAGGCGGGTCAAAGGGTCAAGAAAAGCCCCATCCATGATTTTACAGCTAACCTTTTGTTTCTAAAGATTTTGTCAAAACACGCCCTTTCCTTTTTTCCACAGGTGCCAAAAAAACGCTTGTCTTTCATTTTGGTTCGGGCTAAGAAGGGCTTCTTCACGGGATGTGGCTCAGTCTGGTAGAGCGCTGCGTTCGGGACGCAGAGACCGCGCGTTCAAATCGCGCCATCCCGACCACTTGGGTCTTAAGGGTTTGCTTCACGGCAAACCCTTTTTTCATGCCCAATGCACGGCGCAAAAAAAGGAATCCTTCCGTATGAAGAATTCCCTCTTCGGCGCGGGGAAAACCCACCGCACGCCTGCGTCCTCAGATTGCGTCGGCAACCACCGACTGCGGGGTCAGCAGATCCGCATGTATGGCCAGCCAGATGCACGGGGAACTGGTGTAAACCACCCGGTGCTTCCTGCGCTTCGGCAGAAACAGCGAATCCCCTTTCTTCAGCCCCACTTCCTCGCCATCCATGTAGTGCAGGCGGGCTTCGCCCTCAAGCACCACAACCCACTCGTCCAGATCCTGATCGTACCATTCCCCTTCGGGAGTGACCTGCCCGTTGGATACGATGCGCTCCACACGGATGCTCCCCGCACCCGCCGCAAGCGTATCGAAAAGTTCCGGCTCTTCAAGAGAGGGGTACGCGTCTTTATCTACAAAAAGGATGTTACGTTTTCCGTTCATAGTTATACCTCCATCCTCAACTATAGGCTCCGCTGTACTTTCTGTCCATGCCGCTATTTATCATTTTCAATCCTCCGCCGGCGGGTATACGCCTTGAAAAAAGAATGCGGCCCCAATCTCTACGGATGGAGGAGAAAACATGCGATTCGGTTATACGCTGCTCTTGGCGGGAGCCCTCTCCCTCGGTATCGGCATCCAAGCTCAAGCCGACGATTTTATTCCCCAGAAAGCGGGAAATGTCACCATCAGCCTCCCTTCCGGCTGGGAAGTCCTCCCCAAGGGAGTCCTGAAACAGTTCTCCCAAGAGAATGGCCCTGAAATCCTGCTTCTGGCACAAGGCCCTGCGGACGACTTCCTCAAACTGAGCATCATCAGAAATCCCGATCCCGGCACGCAAGAGGCATTTCTCAAACAAGATGCCGCACAAACGGAAAAACACTGCAAGAAGCTCATCGGCGAACTGGAAAGCCAGCTTGGCACAGGCAAAGCTGAAGCCACATGCGGCAAGGTCGAGAACAACGGCGTCGCCGCCCTCGCTACCCAAATGACCATCCCCGCTCAGGATAACCGCCCGGAACTCATCAACATGACGTGGACCTACCCCAATGGGGACAAGGGAGTGATCGCAAACGCCATGTTCCTGAAGAAGGACGCCGGGAAGTACGAGGCCGACGTCAAGAAGGCCCTCCAGTCCGTCAAGTTCGACAAGTAAAGGGCATTACGGCAACCCCTGCCGGACTTTGGGGATTCCGGCGCGGCCTTTTCGCCAGCAGAGGCCACACCCCGGACTCTTTAGGAATAAAAAACGCTTCACTATCCGGTTCACACGGACACTGAAGCGTTTTTCTTTTTCCGGAACACATGGCCGTGCCCATTTTCACGCCACGGCATACATCCTTTTCCCACAAAACAGAGAAATCCCCATCCTCCGCCGGAACGAACTCCCTCCACGCCGCCTCCCCACCAGCCAAAAGTCTTGGGAGGGAGAGAGGAGGGTTTTGGGGAGGGGAGAGGGAGCCTTTCCTCAGAAAGGCTCCCTCTCCCCTCCCCAATATCATCCCATCATCTCCGCCTAGAACTCCAACGAGCCCGGCGTACGGGGGAACGGGAGCGCGTCGCGGATATTGGAAATACCGGTGAGCATCATGACGAGGCGCTCGAAGCCCATGCCAAACCCGGAATGCGGAACCGAGCCGAAACGGCGCAGATCCAAGTACCACCAATAGTTTGCGGGATCCTGATTCATCTCGCGGATACGGCTTTCGAGCACGTCGAGGCGCTCCTCGCGCTGGCTGCCGCCGATGAGTTCGCCGATGCGGGGAACCAGTACGTCCATCGCGGCCACGGTCTCACGGTCGTCGTTCTGGCGCATATAGAACGCCTTGATCTCTTTGGGATAGTCATACACCGCCACCGGGCGCTTGAAATGTTCCTCGGCGAGGAAACGCTCGTGCTCGGTCTGCAAATCAAGGCCAAACTTGGCGGGGTACTCGAAATTCTTTCCGCTCGCTTTCAAAATGTCGATGGCCTCGCGGTAGGAACAGCGCGCAAAGGGCTGCGCCACCATACCCTTGAGGCGATCTACCAGCCCCTTGTCCACAAAGCGATCGAACAAATCCATATCGTCGGCGCGGCGTTCGAGGACACGGTTGATCACAAAGCAGGTCAGGCTCTCGGCCAGATCCATGTTGTCGTTGATATCCGTGAAGGCCACTTCCGGCTCGATCATCCAGAATTCCGCAGCGTGACGGGGGGTATTGGAATTTTCGGCGCGGAAGGTCGGGCCGAACGTGTAGACTTTGCCGAGCCCAAGGGCCAGCGCTTCGGCCTCAAGCTGGCCGGAAACAGTCAGGCTGCACTCCTTGCCGAAAAAATCCTGCGCATAGGGGTTTTCGCCGGGCTTCGCGGGCGTGTTCAGAGGCAGGGTCGTCACCCGGAACATTTCACCCGCGCCTTCGCAGTCGGACCCCGTCAGGATGGGCGTATGCACATAATAAAACCCGTTCTGATAGAAAAAGTCGTGCACGGCGTGCGCGGCTTCGGCACGGATGCGGAAGGCCGCCCCGTACTTGTTGGTACGGGAACGCAAGTGCGCAATGGTACGCAGGAATTCGTCGGAATGGCGCTTCTTCTGAAGCGGGAAGGTTTCAGGATCGGCGAGGCCGAACACGGTCATATCCTTGGCCCGCACTTCCCATTTCTGGCCTTTGCCGGGCGACTCGACAAGTTCGCCCGTAACGGCGACGCACGCGCCCGTGTTGACGCCTTCCAGTTTGTCCCATGCGGCGGTACCCTCGTCAACAATACACTGGATGTTGCCGAGGCAGGAACCGTCGTTGAGTTCGAGGAACGAAAACCCCTTGGCGTCGCGGCGGGTCCGGACCCAGCCGCCGATACGGATTTCAGACGCGGCGGACGCCGCACCGAGCGCTTCAGCTACAGGAGTACGCAGCATAGAGCCTCCTCAGATTATATGTTATTTCTTGATTTTTGCCCGTATGAACTCGATAACCACCGGCAGGACCGAAACGATGATGATGCCGTAAATGACGACACTGAAATTGTTCTTTACGATCGGGATGTTGCCAAGGAAATACCCGGCGGAAACCAGCCCCACCACCCAGAGGATGGCCCCGGTGATGTTGAAAGACAGGAACTTGACCGGGGACATGAGCGCAATCCCAGCCACAAACGGCGCAAAGGTACGCACGATGGGAATGAACCGGGCCAGGATAATGGCCTTGCCGCCATGCCGTTCGTAAAACGCATGGGCCTTGAGCAAGTGCTCTTTGTTCAGAAACCGTGTCTCCCGGCTGAATATGCTCGGCCCCACGTGCCGCCCGATCTCATAGTTTACGGCATCCCCCAAAATCGCCGCCCCCAACAGGACAAGCATACACACCGGGTAACTGAGATGCCCGGCTCCGGCCACGGTCCCCGCCGCAAACAGCAGCGAGTCGCCCGGCAGGAAAGGCGTCACTACCAGACCGGTTTCACAGAACACGACGATAAACAGAAAAAGATACAGCAGCGCCCCATATTCCGCGACAAGTGCGAAAAGGTGCTGATCGATATGCAGAACAAACGAAATCGCCTGTTCAAAAAAAGAAAGGTCCGTCATGAAAAAGTCCTGATCACGCAAATACAGGTTTGAAACGGTTTGGAAAACAGCGCACAGGATACGGACAGACCTGTGGAGAATCAAGCCCTGATCGCCCCTTCAAACGTCCGTAATCCATTTGTCACAATCTCCCTTTACGGCCCGTCTGCGCACCTGACGCCGTAGGTGCCGCAAGCCGTCCCCAAAACCTTTTATTCCTCCAAAAGGAAAATGGCTTGACTTTAAACCGGGGACAAGCTATTGATTCCCCCTGTATTGGCCATCGGTCAATGCGCCAGCATAGCTCAGCTGGTAGAGCAACTGATTCGTAATAAGTGATGCCCCGGAGGTTTCTGGTAGATTAAAGTTAGTAAAATCAGAATATTACCAAGCAGGCTCGCTCGGTAAATTTTGCTTTCTGCTACCCTATTGCTACCCTGGCGCGAAAAATAGATTCTCCCACGCCGCCTTGGCTCAGTTGGTAGAGCGGCTGATTCGTAATCAGCAGATCGTCAGTTCAAATCTGACAGGCGGCTCCATAAAATACAAGGGTTTATGTGCAAAACAAGCACATAAACCCTTCCTTTTTTGCTCATTTCTACCCCTTTTCCAGGGTAGCAATAGGGTAGCAGAATGACCGCCGCGACTGGAAACCGTTGCGGCCACTCGCCTAAACGGCCACGCCTCAGTCCTGCCCATCCCATCCGCAAAGGGAAAGGCGGTTTACCCCGTATTTTATCGCTTGCGGCGGAACGGGCAAAATCCTGGTACAGGCACCCGGCCAAGTGTCCGCCACTCCACCGGACACGCCGGGCCATCCGAAGCGAACGCCGAGAGGCCCTGCAAATCGTCATCGAAACCATCCTTTCGCATCTGGATCTTGCTTCTCTCTGCCTTGGCACGCCAACCCTGGATCAGGGCTTCATTGATATTGATATGAAAACCCTGGTGGCCACGGCGGGAATCGGCCAGCGGCGGATTGAAAGGGCCATCGTCCTCTTGAAGGAAGCCGGATTTCTGGAAGTCTCACAACCCAGAACACAAAACGAGCAAGGAGATTACTACGGATGCCGGGCCATTCGCGTGATGCGGGAAGCCTTTTTTGAATGGCTGGGGCTTGCCCCCATGCTGGAACAGGAACGCCGGAGAGCATCTTCCAGGCTCCAACGCCGGGCGCAGCGGGCCAACCGCAAATTATCCGACCTCATGCGCCGGTTGACCAAAAAACTGCCTTACCAGAAACGGACGCAGCCTGTTGATGAAGAGGCCGTTCGCCGCTGGAACATCAAATGCGCCGAGTGTTTCATGCAAGGCATGGACGGCCCGGAAGCCAAACGACGAACAAACGAGGCCTTGGGCTATCCGCCGGATTACAGCCCAAGCCAGGCATATACACGCCACATACAACCGGCGTTCGCCAGGAGCAGATGAGCCCCCACGGGGCTCTTTTGCTTTTTGCGTATTCCCAAGGCTGTTTTCAAGCCGTTTTTCCATTCACATGCAGTCTTTCACAGCCCCCAGGTTATTTCCTTGGAGTAAATCTCTCGCTTTCCATGTTCCGAAAAAATTATGTGTCGCATGGTTGGGCCTCAAGTGTCGCGCATAAATCCCCAAGAGACAAAAAATAAGAAAAGCGGAAGGAAGCCAGATTGATCGGATTGTTGTGCACCTCGTCCGGAAATCGTAGCAAACGCCCAAGCCGGAAAGACACGCGCCTTCGGCGCGGCCAATGAGGGGAAGATTTCCGGTAATTCGGCAACAAGTTATTGCCAAAATGTGCAGCAACCTGCTGCAAAATTGGCAAAGGCGGCAAGCTATGCCGAAGTATTTTGTATCATCCCGCAATTACGAGCCATTCCAGCGTGCTCTTGCCTGATACACGCCACAACTTGATGCGAGCGCCAAATCCGCGAAAAGCAATGTTAGTCAAAGATTGCCTGGGCCATAACAATATTGTTTTCAGGATGTTATACTGCATTTCTCTGAGAGGACAGGACAAGGGAAGTGTACCCACCTGCGGCGGCTCCATTCCCGTCCTGCCCTGCGGGGTTGGCTTATTCGCGTACCGCTCAACGCAAATCCAGGAGGTTTTGACTCCATGAAAAGAATGATTGTTCTGGCGCTGGCCTTGTGCATGCTTTCCCCTTTCAGCGCCGCTGAAGCGCAGGAACCACCGCCGCGCCTGGTGGAGGCTATAGCCCGGCAGGAATCCGGCCTGAATCCCCTGGCCGTCAATGTGGCGGGCAAATCCTACTATCCGGCCACGCGGGCCGAGGCCGAAGCGATAATCCGGCAGGCTCAGACGGAGGGCAGATCATTCGACGTGGGCCTGATGCAGGTCAATTCCTGGTGGATGGAGCGCTACGGCATCCCGCCCGTTTCCCTGCTTGATCCAGCGATAAATCGTGCCTGGGGTGAATGGATACTGACTCAGGAACTCTCCCGGTATGGTCTGAACTGGCGGGCTGTAGGCAAATATCATTCGCCGGATGAAGAACGCGGCAGGCGTTACACCTGGCTTGTTTATCGCCACTACGCGGGCCATGGAGCGCTCCGGACAACAACGGAGGCTCCCAATGCCCAGCAAACGCCTGATACTCAGAATGTACCTGACGCCGGAGGAATTCGCCGCAATCCGGGAGTCCGCCCGCAAGGCCGGATTATCACTTTCGACCTTCAGCAGACTGGTTTGCCTGGGGACTCCCATTCCCAGCCTTGAACACCAGGAGGCTTATCTGGAATTACGGCGGCTCAAGGGCGACTTGGGCCGTCTGGGCGGCCTGATCAAACAGGCGCTGGCCAACGGTGCGGACAGGCAGACCGTGCATAGGCTTTTGCATGAACTGGATGCCCGGCAGCGCGAAGTGCAGGCTGCGACCGCTCGGATCCGCTAGCCATGATCAGCAAGCGTATTGGCATAGAGCCGAAAAATGACAACTACGCCCGTCTGGCCGCCTATATCGCCGATGCCGGACATGACGGAGAAAAATCCCTTTTGAGCTGGTGCGCCGGATGCCTTGGCGATGACGATTACGCGGCGGGCATAGAGGAAACCGTGAAAACCCAGGCCATGAATATGCGTGGCGGCGCGAAAACCTACCACATGGTTGTCAGCTTTCGCCCTGAGGACGAGGCCAAGCTAACGCCGGAGGCGTTCAGGGCCATCGAGGAACGCTTTGCCGCCGCCTTGGGATACACTGAGCATCAGCGCCATTGCGGCGTTCATAAAAACACGGGCAATCTCCACATGCACATTGCCTACAACGTGGTTCATCCGGAAAAATACACGCGTCACAAGGAATTCCGCGACTACTGGATCCGCGACAGGGTATGCCGGGAATTGGAGCGGGAATACGGCCTGATCATGGATAACAGGCGCGGGCATGCCGCGCCGGAACGCCAAGCCCTTGGCGAAAAAGCCGCCCTGGTCGAAGCGCATACCGGCCAGCAGTCTTTTGAAGGTTACGCCAAGGAACAGCGTGCCGCCATTCTGCAAAATCTGGAAACAGCGGCATCCTGGCAGGAAGTGCATGAAACTCTGTCCACGCACGGTCTGGAGCTGAAACCCTACGGTAACGGCCTGGCCATCAAAGACCGGCACGGCAAGCAGACCATAAAAGCCAGCGCCTTGGATAGAAGCCTCTCGCTGAAAAAATTAGAATCCAGGTTCGGTTCATTTCTTTCCCCGCAGAGTCTTGAGCATGTTCAAGAGCATAGCCGCTACCAGGCGGAACCGCTCCAGCGCTCGCCGGAGCGAGGTCAACTTTTTGCCGAATATAGGCAAGGGATTGAAGAACGAAAAAACCGCCTGGAGCGGATCAAACAACAGGAAGATGCCGCCTTGGCCGCCATCCGGGCTGAATGGGCCGCCAAGCGCCACGAATTCGAGCGGATGAACATTGATAAGCGCAACCGGCGCAGGCTGATCCAGGTTGCCCGCAAACACGAGACCGAGGCGCTGGCCAAGGCCAGGTTACAGCTACAGGAACCGCGAGAAGCTGTGCGGCGGGACATCCCCTTTACGTCCTGGAATGGCTTCCTGCGGCACAGGGCGGAACAGGGCAACGAGGTGGCTTTGGCTGTCCTGCGCTCCGTCAAGGAAGCCGCTGCGGTGGAGCACGAGGCTCCCACCGCGCCGCAAAAGGACTGGTCACAGCATGGGCGGGAGCAATTCAGTGACAGAGCAGCGCTCCAGGCCGAACAGGCGGCAACGGAACGTATTGTGTTGGAAAATACCGACCTGACCGGCAAAGGCAAAACCCGGCTTCTGGCTGTGTTGCGCATGGAACAGCTTGCCGAGGAAGAGCGCCGAAATACAAAGCCCACCGACCAAGCCATACCGCTTATCCTTGGTTTTCGCCACACGGTTGATCGCAAGGGTACTGTCATTTTCACCCTGCCTGGTGGCGGCAGGATCATGGATACGGGCAAGGAACTGTTCTTTTCCAGTCAGGTTCCGGCGGCTCAGCAGGTGGCCCTGGACTACGCACACAAAAAATGGGGGAAATTCGTCCTTATTGAAGGAAACAAACTTTGTCGGGAACCAAGCCGGGATATTACGCGGCAAACTATACGAGAACAAGGCCAAGGCATTGCCGGTTAAGACCGAGAGCGCCCACAAAATGCGGGCGCTCTCTTCATAGGGGTTATTCGCCAGGCAGGCGTTCAATAAAAACAAATGTCCTTATGCTTGCCTTGATGGCCAGCGCCGCTTCCGTCAGCGTGGCCCCCACGGGAGAGTTTACTTTTTCCGCCGTCAACATACGCGCTTCGCATATGGTCAGCATGATGTGGAGCAGTTCCTGTGCTTTCTTATCAAAATCCTGCATTGTGAAGTCAGTGTGTTCGCGAGCTTCCATTTCCAATCTCCTGAGAGGTTGGAGCAGGCCACACGCGGCGCACTATGGTTTATACAATATTGCCTCGTCTCCTCCATGGCGAGTTGCCGCCACAGCGGCGGGGGAATTCCCGCCAACCGGCTGCCGTACATCGGGCGTCTGAGTGTTATACGCCTTGCGACTTGCCGTTTCTGACGCCACACCGCATACAGCGACTCTGGCGGTGTGCAAAAAATGTCTATACCCACAAATACCTCAACGGCTTTTCATGCAAGCTAATTTCGCTATATAGACGACTTAGACTCTCGTATTTTTTTACAGGCATCATAAAGTGCAGACACGATAACTTCAACTTCGTCGATGGTGTTATACCGCCCGTATGAGATACGAATTGCAGATTTTGCCTGTTTCTCCGTCAGCCCCAGAGCCATTAAGACGTGAGACGGATTGTCTTTACCAGATGTACAGGCTGAACTTGTGGAGACGCAAATACCTTTTAAATCAAGCAAATTCATTAATACCTCACCGGATACACCATCAAATCCAATATTCAGCACTCCGGGAAGGCTATGGTTAATTTCGCCATTTACTATTACATTTGGTATTTTGTCTTTTATTCCTACAATTGTGGTAGAAACCAGCGCTTTCAGATATTCTGACGCAGCAGACATATTCGCTATACTCTCTTCTATAGCATACCCTGCCGCCACGATCCCGGCAACATTTTCTGTCCCAGCGCGTAGGCCTCGCTCTTGTTCACCACCAAATACTAATGGCGTTAATTCCAATCCTAACCGCTTAAAAAGGATTCCTGTGCCTTTCGCTCCATTAAACTTATGGGCAGAAGCGGTTAAAAAATCAACTTGCAGGCAATGAATATCGACAGGAATATGCCCAACAGCTTGTACGGCATCAGTATGGAACAAAATGCCTCGCTCTTTAACAATATGGCCTATCTCTGATATCGGCTGTATCGTTCCGATTTCGTTGTTGGCAAGCATAACCGACACGAACTTTGTATTCGATTTTAAAGCTGCTTTTACATCGTTAACAGAGACTATTCCTGTGCGACCCACTGGCAAATAAGTAACCTCAACGCCTGACTGTTCAATTGAGAGGCAAGCGTTCAGCACTGAATGATGTTCAATAGAGGAGGTTATTATGTGAATCGGCTCATTGGAGTGGCTTTTTATAACGCTCCGCAATACCCAACTATTAGTTTCTGAACCTCCAGAGGTGAATGCGATCTCTGATGGCTCCGCACTAAGAGCTGTTGCAACTTGTTTACGGGCTTGTTCAATGGCACGTTTAGCCTTTACCCCTAAAGAATACCTACTGGAGGCATTGCCGTATTGCTCACGCAAAAACGGAAGCATCTTTTCAAGGACGCTTTCGGATATTCTCGTTGTTGCGGCATTATCAGCGTAAATCAAGGAATCACCTTCTCAGAATAGATCGCAGCCTTGCTCTTTGAATTCCTCGATTTTAACAAGGAGAAACTCTGTGTCCACCTCCAAGTACTCGGCGAGGCAATCAAGGCAATAAAACCGCTTAGAGTCCGTATCGAGCAGTTTTTTGGTCAGCCCGATTTCATTTTTGCTTAAGTTTTTTTTTCCGCATCCATAACAACTTTTAGGCACAATTTACCCCACTTCCTCATGGTCAGGCCTGACACTAAACGCAGGGATGTCTTTTCCACGATACTCCACATCAAGTATCCCTAACTGATACTTGATAGTATCTCTCATTTTCCGCGCCCTATCGAGGCAGTAACGCTTGAACTCACGGGCAGTGATGTCACCAGCACAACGAACATGTGGGAATAGCAATTTTAGGTAGGCAGTTGCAATACGCTTCACCGCCTCGGTATCACGCGTATCCGCAGCCTCTGGGACTTCAATGAGTTCATCCACAATAGCACGGTAACTCATGTCCTCACGCATCTCGTGCATTATTGAACAGAAATATTCTGAATTTAACGCCCAACCTGCAATTTTAAGGTCATCATTCATTCGAGGAATATTCCACCCTTTGATGAAACCATGAAACCGCTCGATTAGTGCCGACTCGTGAAAGACTGATGGTAATTCCTCAAACATATTTCCATAGCCATCGGTATCCATTGTTTCCTTTTTAATGTTGCCGCATAGGATAACACCAGCTTCGGCGGTTCCTTCGTAATTCCCCACAGTGAATATACCGGACTCAAGGTATCCCTTCAACGCGGCGCGCATTTCGTCAACGTCCGTAAAAGAAATAGTCTGTACCTCATCAAGGGTGATAAAATCGTTGCCGGACACCAAGCCTTCAACCCGCTTACTCTGGTCATAGAACATCTTCGCACGGCTCATAACACCGCCGCTCGAAAGCCATCCAAAGCGGCTGACGCGGCCGAACAGATACGACTTGCCAGTTCCTTTTGGAGCAAGTTCAATGAGGTTCAGTCTTTTTTCTACAAACGGGAGCAGGCGGGTGAGCATTGTGAGCTTTTTTTCCTCGTCGCCAAGGTAGCCGCTCGCGTTGTAATCCACCGCACCGAGTAGAATATCGAGCCACTCAGCCGTGGTGAATTCCCGACGTGTGTCTTTGTAATAGTCAATATCAATGGTGTAAGGGCAGAAATTCTTAAATGCAGTTAGTTTGATCTTGCCTCTGTTCACGCCTGTTGTCTTATTCTTTGGGAACTCAATATCATAGGCATCAGGTGGGCGATATCCAATTTCAATCATTCCCCAAGTTTCACGCCCACGCACCAAGTCTTCTTTGCAGGTAAGCCATACGGAATCCTCGATGATGGTGTCTTTGCTCGTCAATCCGAAGTCGGGCAACGCAAACGATACCTCACCAGTTTTGATATCGATATCGACCGACACCTTGGCAAGAAACTTCACCCTCTCATGCTCAACTACAACCTGATTTTTAATTGCAGTCCAGTCGTCCTTGCGCGGCAAATAAGTCCGTACAAAACGAGCCAGTTCGTCAGAATCGAACTGGCCGTTTTCATCCTCAAATTTTTTTAAGAGCCAGTCGCGCATAAAGGAAGGAAGACTCAGAGCGGAAAAGAAGTTGCTCTTCTTGAGGTCTTTATAAACGACCATTTCATCAAAGCAATTTCTGAGCTTCTCAATCATCACCCCACCCCCTAAAACAAGTCATCAAAAGCATCATTGACCTTACCGCTCTTGCCTTGTGCCTTAACCAAAATTTTGCCAACCAAATTATCGCCCGCGTAAACATCAGCCGAATATTCACCCGCTCGTTTTGTTTCGGGTAGTTTTACAGCATAGTGGTTCTCGTCTATCTGAGAAGCCGGGTAGCGTGTTCCGCTTAATACAATGGAAACATGTTGTACAGGCGAGTTAAAGAATAATTTAATTTCTGTACCCATACGGAAATCAACTGTCGCAAATTCATCAACCAATGACACCGTTACGCTTTCATCTTTAAGTGATAGCTCAATAATCGGAATGACAACCTCTTCAAGAGATGCGCCACCGTGAACTTCTACGTTCGCCGCCCGGCTACCTCTGAAACGACCGTAATCGGCAAGCACGAGGTATCCATTTTCTTCAGCAGCAAATGGCAGGTCATATGGCTGGAACAACTTACAGCAACGGCCTGAATGCTCGCCCTTCGTGTCGGTCTCGTATCGCTCCTCTTTACGTCGCAGAACTGCAAGACGTGATGCTCCGTGGTCACTGACAATGAGGAAGTGCTTATAGCGCCTCAGCGCAAGTTCTGTTGCAGCCTTGTCAATCATCGATGCGATAATATCTAGCTCTTTGACGAGATGAATAGGCAGTTTGTTATCCGTAAAATTATATCCGCCCGTATCACTATGCTTAATGTCATCAAGATCATCACTTTTGTCTTTCCGGCCTTGCCAAGCGTCGAAAAAATCGCGGTTAATTGATGTTATTGTTGGTAACTCCGCACGTGCGATGTGAACTCGAATCGATAAACCGCGCTTCTGGACTAAGGCTTCAATGAATGCCAAGTATTCAACACCGAGCGCATCCAGCCAATACAGATAGGTGTCGGCCTTATCCAGCCCATCTATGATTTCGTTTCTTGTCGGTAGCCTATTAAATTTGCGAGGGCTGCGGGCAAGTTCATCCACTTTATCCAAGAATTCAGGCTCAAGTGTATTCAACAGTTTCTGCCGTTTATATGCCCCAAAATAGTCGGTTAATAGGTCGGAGAGTTCGGGGCATTTGAAAACATATTTTTTTAGATAAGCTGCCAACGCAGGATAAATTCCCTCAAGCTGTGGACTTAGACCATTTTGTGAGAGCCAAACAATAATTTCCTCCCGTTCTACCTTTGTGGTGTCTGTCAGTTTGTAAATGCTCTCAGGCACAACCTTGCGATTGTTCACCACGAAGTCGGCTATATCCGATTCCGGGAACTTCTCCACCAGAGTCTTTCTCTCCTGATAGAATATTGCAAATCTTTTGTCGGTGTGCTGGACTTCGATTATCGCGTTCAGGACATTGCCGGTAAAATCCTCAAAGCGACTCGTTTTATCAAGCACAAAGCGAAGGTAGCTATTGGGTAGTGTGTCGATTTTGTATTTTAAGCAGATGAAATAGAGCCAGTTGCGATAATCGTTACCCGCAATACGGGTATAAAAATCTGACTCTAGGTTTCCGCCTATCCCATGCTTCTCAAACACTTCATCAAGCGAACCAAGGCTTTTGTTCAGTTCGTTCAAAAGTTCCGCCCAAAATGTGTCACATCCGCAGGAGCGTGGCAAACTAAAGCATGCCGTAGAGAATTTAACGCCTTCATAGGCATTGCATATTTTGTGTACAGTGAGCATGGCATTGTCAAGGTTAACTGCTGTACTCACTGAAATACGCCCACAGCGCCCATTTTCAAGTTCTTCGAGCATTGCTCTAAAACCTGATAATGCTGACAAACCGACAGAAGGAGCGGCAAGAGTGAACGACAAATCACAATCTGCATTGTTAACTACGTTGAACCTGCGGTTGTCAAAACGAGGATCGGCCTTCAATCTAGGAATTTGCGATACAAGCCCCCGCAAAATCAGCACAACTTTTGTGCCACCGACATTGAAGTCTTTCAGCCGTGACAGGGTATGTGAGGCTTCATCGTTTCCGCGAAGTGCAAGGTACTCACCAAGGCCCGTAACGACGAATTTTTTCTCTTTTGCATCTATCTCGACGGCTTCAATATGGGAAAGGAAGCCATCGATATCCGGCAATTTATCATCATCATTGCAAAAGGTACTTATCTGAACATTAGCAAGACCTAAGACAGACAATTCATCAATTGCTGACTTATACTGATCATCGCTGATGAATAGAAAATAAGGCGTTTTTACCGATGACGTCAGATATTGTTTGACCGAGTCAATATACATTCTATTTCTTGCCTCAATTCGTCAATATTTCTATCCCAACAGTAATGTTGTCCTTAACAAGCCGTTTGAGGTATTCTTTCAGTTGCGCATCGTCCATCTCATCTATTTTTAAGAGAACCTTATCACTGCCACCGGCGTCATATTCAGCGTCGGCGAGCTGTTTAACTTTTTTCTTAATGCTTGGATTGTCGCGCCAATCATAGGCATCAACGGAAAGACGCTCAAGCGTATCTCTGACCTTATCGAGATCGGGAAGTAGAATACTATACTCTCCGACAATGTCGCACTTGAATGCGGTGTTTCGCTTATTGTCATCCGCAAGACCATGAAATAACGCAGTGGATTCAAGGAATGCAAGAGCGGCTCTGATTTCGGCGTCGGTGCCCCAGCTACGATTAAGGGTTTCGAACACCTTCTTTGCCTTTTCGTATTCAGTCTCAGAGACACAGCACAGAATGGGCGTCCTGTAGTGGCTTGACCATTCTCGCGGATTTTTCGTTCCCGTCTTGTCTTTCCATAGGCAAAAAAGCTGAGATTTCAGCTGGTTTTTGCGGTACTCCTCGACGGATTCTTTCACCTTGGCGTTACAGGCGGTTTTCGGTAACTCGAACAAGCCTGTTTGCAGTTTGCTTCTTACCTCAGCGATGTCATTCTCGCTGAGGTCTTCAAGGTACGGCTCATAAATCTCGGCAAAGACGCGCTTGTCACTGTAAAGCAGGTCTCTGATTTCCGCACTATGCGCCAGCAGATCCGAATGGAACCCCTTTAGTTGTTCAGGCAGAATATCCTCTTGCTTGCAGATTTTTAGAAGTGTATCGAGGATTTTTGTCAACGTGGGATACTTTGCCCGCAGTGCCTCACAAGAAATTCCGACAAACTTTAACCGGTCGCGCCACTCTTTGAATGCCTCTGTCAGAGAATGCGCCGAAGTATTCAGGATTGCGTTAATCTCTTTGGTAACACCGTACTCAGTCAACAGCTTGCGGATTTCGTCCTCACCAATTTGTTTGTCCCACAGGCATGAGTGCTTCACCCCAAACAGACGACGAATGTCAGGAAGCACGTTGTTATCCGCACCGATTGCCGCAGCAAGCTCCATAATCTTGCCGCCTTCAAACGAGCGTAGGTACTCGCGCATGCCCTTTTGGCAGTTGTCACCTGTAAGCAGAGCAAACAAATTGTCGGCGAGAGATGGTTTGGCGGACGCAATCTTCCCTATTTCGACCGCCTTTTTATGTGCTTCGTTGCCTTCTTTCTGCACAAGTTCGATATATTTTTGAACCACATCGAAAACGCCAGAGTCATCCACCTCTTCAAGGCACCATACAGGTAGTCCGCTTAAACTTCGCATTTTTGCAGTTACGGCCATAGCCGCCTGGCCAGCCGACGAACATGAGTTAGGAGGAATACTCCATGCCTTTTCAGTCAGTTCGTAGAATGCCATCTCGTCCGCCGTCATCTTCACAATGTAAGTGGGCTTCGGAGACTTTCCAATATAGTTGCCAAGCATCTCCGCAAGTTTGTCCTGCGTCATCTGCTCGTGGCCACTAGAAGAATCGGCGTAACGGTAAGGCTCGCTGCTGTACTCCTTCAAAAGGAAGCCAGCGATGAATGCCGAGAGGTTGCATGGAGCAAAACCATATGTCTTCTCAAGAAAGTCATAGATTTCGCCGATTGAAATTTGCCCATCGCGGGCAAAGGCCGCCTCAACAAGCTTATCGATCTCCACCTTAATTTTTGAAATAGGCAGCGAAGCGGTTGCCGGGCTTTCCCAATATTTATCAATATGCCAGACGGGCGACAGCACGTGCTTCTCTATACCGACAACAACGCCGCTTGTGGCTTGAATAATGCCAGACTTAGCGGATTGCTTCATGGTTGAAGTTATCTTCAGTTGGCCTTCAGTAAGATTTTTAGCAAAGTCAAATAGATATTGAAATTTTGTAGCTACAATTGTCTGGAGGATGCTCACCACGCCTTGGCCATTTCCAGTTTTTTCACCTTCCTGATTAGCGTAAGTATGCACAACAAACTGGCCATTATAGATGCGGTTTTTCCAGTCTTGATCTAAGACTCGCTTAGCTTTATCTGAATTTTCACGCGATGATGTATTATTGTTACCGTGATAATACATCGCCATTGCTGAGAAATCTATATACTGCTCAAACGCTTCAGAGCCGAGCGGAGTGGAAAGTGCGTCAATAAACACAATATTTTCGTATTGCTTATCAGCAATCGCTGTCCTGAGGGTTTTGCGGAACATCGCCGCTTCCGCCTCGTCCTTAGCGAAGGCAATAACCGCATGGAAGTTCCATCCCGTAGCCTGGTCTCGAAGAATGTTGATTGTGCGGGTAAAATCAGCCACTGTCACAGGCGTAATTTTTCCCGTACCCGGCTCCGCCTCAAAGCGCAGACGGAGAGCAGGCGGCAGGGACAAGACGGTTGAAAGTCCACCTTCTGTCACAAGTTTCGCGGTTGGGTTGGTCTGCCGTATCTCTTTCTTATGGTTATCAATCTTTGCTTGGTCACCCGCTAGCACAGCGGCTGCGTATGAAAAACGTCCTCCACTTATCGGATTGGCAACCAAAATCCCCTTTTCCTTGAGGCCTTTTGCAATATTCTTGCAAGAAACGTCCAAGCCAGAAGAGATGCCCGCAAACACATAACTCAGATTCTGCTCAGTGGCCTTGAGCAAATCAACTTGACCACGTAAACGTTGATCAATTGCTTGCATAATGAGGATGGCTTTTAGGACAGCTTTCTCATCTTCCCGCAGGTTCTGTTGCTGGGGAAAAGTATCCAGTATCAGCCGGATATCAGGGGCAAGGTTGTCTCTGCCTTTTTCATAAAAGAAATTCCAAAGCATATCCACCGTAAGTAATGGATGCTCATCAAATGGCCCCGTATTTTCTATAAACCATTGAAATGCTTTTACATCCTCATTGTTGGATGACTTGATAAAATCAAACATACTGCGTTGATTGGATTTGAAAGCAGTAGCGATATTTTTTAAGAGCAATGCCGCCATTGGTTGGAGCGGCATAATATCCTTCATAACCTGATGATCTGTAATATTGGTTGCTTTCATTACCGCCATGCGTGCATCAATTGTTTGCCCGCCTAAATCTCCATCAACCAATATATCCCAATCTGTTTTTGCGGATGGCTTTACATTAAACGCGTGGCCAATGAGGTTGAACGCAATATTGTCCGGTAGAGAAATAGGTATTGATATAAACCGATCGCTGACTTTAGACTGTGTACCTCTATCGTTGTCAGACACATATATTTGCTGAGGTTCGTGCGTCACCACAATGAAATAAAAATGCTTGTTTTGAACAAGTGCGGCAATTTTTTGAAATTCAGAAAGACTCTCACGATTGTTTTTAAAATAGTCGGAGAACTCGTCCCAAATAAAGACAATTTTTATATTATTGCGATCAATGATATCCGTTAGCCAAGCGATAAGCCTGTCTGAATCAATGCTCAATGCGGTAATGCCTTCTTTATCAGCAAGCCGAAAAATATTATTCACTAATGTTTTAACTTCACTGCCTCTACGGAGCGTATTCAATATATCATCAACAGTAGATTGCGAAAACAATGCCTTCCATTCTTTATCCGTATTTTGTAGTAAGCTATTGAACATCAGCTTATGGTCAGCATCGTCAAGCCAGGCGATAATGCTTTCCCTAAGTGTGTCTTCACCAAGATAAGTAATATTCTGTTGTACAAGAGAGGATTTCACACTTTCTTGTATGGCAAAAAACAAATCACGAGGCGACATAATACCGCCAGAGGCATAGCGATAGACCGTTACAATACCTGATTTTTTTTGGCTAATAATCCGTTCAAGCAAATCAATATTTTTGTTTGCCTTAAGCGGCTCATACCTATCCCAGTATGCACGAAGTTCTGCTTCTGGAACTTCAAGAATTTTTCGCAAGGCATAAGCACATTGTGATTTTCCCGTGCCATACGCACCTTCAATCCAAAGCGTCCGGCCATTATTTTGCCGTGACAAGGCACGCTCCATCTCGGTGAGCATTTCAATGAATGTGGTATGCGGATAGGTGTTATCCCAAGGAGCACCGGCATTGATTGCCGCGTCATCGATGCAAGGGAAATACCTTTCGTCAATATCAAAATATTCCCGATACTTATTGCTATTTGTCATTTGTAGCATCCCCCTTAAACATATCGAGTACATCTTGAGACGTTTTATCGTCCGCAAGCGTTATTTTTTCAAGGTCATGCGTGAATGCTGCGGTAATGAATTCAGGGTGCTTCGCCGACAAGCCCAACAGAAGTGGCGTCATGTCCTCGCGGTCATGCCCTAAGATGCGTGCCGGGCTTATACCGTCGCGGTCAATGCTGTTGTTCAGCAGAGTGGCGAGCGTGAATTCCTTATAGTTATTGCACTTTTCCGCGAATTTAAATAAACCGTATAGCACCACGCGCGGGTCGCTAACCGAGCATTTCGTGCGGACAAGATCACCCACTTCGGAGACAAATCCCCAATGCAGGCTTGTACCAAGTGGCGTTTCAACCAGACGTTTGTAAGATTTTGCGATTGATTTAGCGTCCTTGGGCTTGATATCAATTGCTGTTAGCATAGCTTCAACGGTCTGACGCGTATAAGCTCTCCCGACATCGAAGTTAGTCACATACCACTCCATCTGCGGATTTTCGGAAACGAGGTTGATAAGAATCAAACCTTGTGCCGTATCTGTTTCCCAGCCAATCTGTGAAATCAGCTTAGGGTCAGGACTCGTTATTTTCAAAGGAACAAAAACAGGGTATGCAGAGGGCAT
>OGZI01001611.1_pt1 | contig 21685 bp, 18 predicted proteins | sample 1576711 | NCBI WGS metagenome assembly OGZI01 (sample SAMEA3541482, study PRJEB24748) | human gut metagenome | biome: human gut; feature: human-associated habitat; material: faeces | place: China | collected 2012
AGTCACCACCCTGAAACAGAATGGTTGCAGGCACAAAAAGTGCAGGGCATTGGAAGAGTAAGAACACAGATCAAACAGGATAAGTGAATGATGATCATCAGATACCAGGAAGGTATGAGTACTCCCAAGGAGTATGCCTGAACCTGGTATTTTTTGGTTTTCTGTGTAATCCTTTGCAGGCGGATAACAGGAAGGAAAAGAACGATGAAAAAAAGAGGATGGAAACTTAGAACAGCGGTTTTACTGGCTGCGGCAGCGATTGCGGTTACTGGATGCAGCGCCGGTAAGAGCCAGGAAGCAACGGGAGCGGCAGGGAAGGAAGAGCGTACGGAGCAGAATCCGGCGGGTAACACGGAGAGCGCGGCGGAAGCGGAAGACACCGGTAAGAACAGCGTGATTGTGGTGATGGGGCCCAGCTCGGAGCCGGAGGCGGGATTTGATCCGGCTTACGGATGGGGCGCGGGAGAACATGTGCATGAGCCGCTGATTCAGAGCACGCTGACGGTGACGACGGCGGATTTAAAGATTGATTACGACCTTGCTACAGAGATGAACGTCAGCGATGACGGACTTACCTGGACGGTAAAGATCCGGGACGGCGTCTCTTTTACCGATGGAGAGAAGCTGACGGCGAAGGATGTGGCATTTACCTATAATACGCTTAGAGATACGAGCTCAGTCAATGATTTTACCATGCTGGACTCCGCAGAAGCGGTGGATGATACGACTGTGGTTTTCCATATGAAACGGGCATATTCGATCTGGCCGTATACCATGGCGATTGTGGGAATCATACCGGAACACGCATATGGTTCTGACTATGGCGAGCATCCGATCGGATCCGGACGATATATTATGAAACAGTGGGACAGAGGCCAGCAGGTGATTTTTGAAGCGAACCCGGACTATTACGGGAAGGCGCCGAAGATGAAGAAGGTGACCGTACTGTTTATGGAAGAGGATGCGGCATTTGCGGCAGTGCAGTCCGGTCAGGTGGATCTTGCCTATACGGCGGCTTCTTATTCGGATCAGACGATTCCCGGCTATGAACTTCTGTCCTTCGAGACGGTGGACAACCGGGGCTTCAATCTCCCTGCTGTAGCAGCAGGCGGCAGCGATGGCAGCGGGAATCCTCTTGGAAATGATTTTACCGCGGATGTGCTTGTGAGACGGGCCATCAACATCGCCATCAACAGAGATGAAATGATAGAAAATGTATTGAGTGGTTACGGAAGTCCCGCCTACAGTGTCTGCGATAAGATGCCCTGGTATAATAACGCGGCGGAAACAACGTATGATGAGGAAGGGGCGAAGGCGCTTTTAGAGGAAGCCGGATGGAAGGAAGGAAAAGACGGAATCCGGGAAAAAGACGGGAAGAAGGCGGGATTTACCCTGATGTATCCGGCCGGTGACTCCGTGAGACAGGCCCTTGCTGCGGATACGGCCAACCAGTTGAAAGCGGTTGGCATCGACGTGAAGACGGAAGGCGTGGGCTGGGATACCGCTTACGACCGCGCGCAGGCAGAACCGCTGATGTGGGGCTGGGGAGCGCATACGCCGATGGAGCTTTATAATATATACCATACCATGAAGGATACAGGACTGGCGGAATACTCTCCATATGGCAATGAAACGGTGGACCGCTATATGGATGAGGCGCTGGCAAGCAGCAGTCTGGAGGAGTCCTATGAACTGTGGAAGAAGGCGCAGTGGGATGGAGAGACCGGTATTACGCAGCAGGGCGATATTCCATGGATCTGGCTCGTCAATATCGACCATCTCTACTGGGCAAAGTCCGATCTGGCTGTGGCGCAGCAGAAGCTGCATCCTCACGGTCACGGCTGGTCGATTGTAAATAATGTGGATCAGTGGAGCTGGAAGTAAGAGAAATTAGAGCAAAAGAAAAAGGAAATTCAGGAGGCGGACGGCATTGGAGAAGAGCATGCCATGGTTTATTCTAAAAAATTTAATACGGATGGCAGTACTTCTGCTGTTGGTGAGTGCGGCGGCCTTTTTCCTGGTGTCGGCGTCTCCTCTTGATCCGCTTAAGACTAATGTGGGGCAGACTGCCCTGGGATCCATGAGTCAGGAACAGATTGCTAAGCTGGAGGAATACTGGGGAATGAATACCCCGCCGCTTAAGCGGTTTGTCTCCTGGGCCATGGATTTTTTCCGGGGTGATATGGGTACGTCCCTGCTTTACCGTCAGCCGGTGGCCCATGTGATCTCGGTGAAGCTTAAGGATTCCTTATGGCTGATGGGAACAGCTTGGCTGATCTCCGGTGCGGCCGGGCTGCTTCTCGGAGTTGTGGCGGGGGCAAACCGGGGAAAGCCGGTGGATAAAATTATTTCCGGATACGCGCTGGTGACTGCCAGTACGCCGGCATTCTGGCTGGCTCTGGTTCTGCTCATGATCTTTGCGGTATGGCTGAAGGTACTCCCGATCGGTTTAAGCGTTCCCATTGGAGTGGAGGCCGCCGGGGTTACTGTTTCTGACAGAATCGCCCATGGTGTTCTGCCGGCTCTGACGCTTTCCATTACCGGACTGTCCAACATTATTCTGCATACCAGAGAGAAAATGGCCGAGGCTATGGAGAGTGATTACGTACTGTTTGCGAAGGCAAGAGGCGAGTCCGGCAGGCAGATTATTCTGCGCCATGGGCTGCGAAACATCGTTCTGCCGGCCATGACTCTGCAGTTTGCCTCGATCAGTGAGATATTCGGAGGCTCCGTTCTGGTGGAACAGGTATTTTCTTATCCGGGAATCGGGCAGGCGGCGGTTACGGCCGGGCTGGGAGGCGATATTCCGCTGCTTCTGGGAATTACCGTGATCAGCGCGGCAATTGTATTTGCGGGGAATTTTACCGCCAATGTACTTTACGGCGTTGTGGATCCAAGAATCAGAAGAGGGAGGGCAAGGACATGAAGCGGCGCATGAACAGGAGGAAAATGATGCTTCTTCTCGCTGGCCTGTCCGTTCTGATGCTGGCAGTGATTACGGTGGCAGGACAGCTTTTGTCGGAGGCAGCCATGGTGACGGATTTTTCCAGAAAGAATCTTGCTCCCTGTCTGGCCTATCCTTTTGGAACGGACTGGATGGGAAGAGATATGTTTGTACGCACCATCACAGGACTATCCATGAGTATCCGGATCGGGCTGCTGACGGCGGCCATCAGCGCAGTGATTGCGTTTCTCATGGGAATTGTGGCCGCGACCATGGGAAAGATCGCGGACGGCCTGATTATTGGGATCATTGATCTGGTGATGGGAATTCCCCATATCCTTCTGCTGGTGCTTATTTCCTTTGCGCTGGGAAAGGGATTTTGGGGCGTTGTCGCCGGAATTTCACTGACACACTGGACTTCACTTGCCCGCCTGATCCGTGGGGAAGTCCTGCAGCTGAAGCAGAGCCAGTACATAAAAATCGCGGAGAAACTGGGGCAGGGAAAGCTGTCGATTGCTTTTAGGCATATGACGCCTCATCTGATACCACAGCTGTTTGTCGGCCTGGTACTGATGTTTCCCCATGCGATTCTGCATGAGGCCAGTGTCACATTCCTGGGCTTCGGACTGTCGCCGGAACAGCCGGCTATTGGCGTCATTTTGTCGGAGAGCATGAAGTATCTTGCTATGGGAAAATGGTGGCTGGCCCTGTTTCCGGGACTCTTTCTTGTCTTTGTGGTACTTTTGTTCCATTTTATGGGAAGCACCATAAGCCAGCTTTTGGATCCGGCCCATGCGCATCAGTGAAAAACCTCATGAGAATAGATCGAAAGGATAAAAGAAATACGATGGAAGAGAGAAAAACAGTTCTGTCCGTGGAACATTTATCGGTGAAATTCACCCAGTATGAGCGGGGCTTTCGCCAGATAGAACTTCCCGCGATTCGTGATTTGTGCCTTACGGTGAAGGAAGGGGAAATGGTGGCGGTGGTGGGCTCCAGCGGTTCGGGCAAGAGTCTTCTGGCCCACGCTGTGATGGGAATCCTTCCATATAATGCCGTGACCGGAGGGCGTATTGATTACGACGGCGTGGAGCTGACGGAAAAGAGAATACGGGCTTTGCGCGGAAGGAAGATCGTTCTTGTTCCCCAGAGTGTTTCTTATTTAGATCCGCTTATGAAGGCGGGGGCACAGGTCAGAAAAGGGAGGAAGGATTCAGAGAGCAGAAGGAAATGCAGGGAGGTTCTGGCCCGTTATGGACTTGGAAAAGAGACGGAGGAACTGTATCCGTTCGAGCTTTCCGGCGGTATGACGAGGCGGGTGCTCATTTCCACAGCGGTTATGGAAAAGCCGGGGCTGGTCATTGCAGATGAGCCTACTCCGGGGCTTCATCTGGAAGCTGCCAAACGGGTTCTGACCCATTTTCGGGAGATTGCGGATGAGGGGGCGGGAGTCCTTCTGATCACCCATGATCTGGAACTGGCTTTAGAGGCGGCAGACCGGATTGTTGTCTTTTACGCGGGAACCAATGTGGAGGAGGCTTCGGTTTCTGATTTTGAGGAGGAAGAAAGACTTCGCCATCCATATACGAAGGCGCTGTTTCGGGCTATGCCGCAGCATGGATTTGTCCCGGTATCCGGTAGCCAGCCTTATGGAAAGGATTTTCCGGCGGGCTGTCCGTATGCGGCGCGGTGTGAACTGGCAGATGGAGCGTGCGGCAAAGAGGTGGAGTATACAGGGCTTCGGGGAGGCAAGGTGAGATGCCGCAAAGCGGTTTGAGTCGGGCTTTCAGCGGGGATGGAGCAGAAAAGTAAGGCAGGAAGATGGAATTGGTTATCTGAAAGGCCGCGGCAGGAGGTGACGGGAGATATGAAGCTGGAGGCGAGAGAACTCTCTTTTCGATATGATAATGGGAACAGACAGATATTAAATAAAATGAGTATGACTCTGGAAAGCACGGACCGCCTGGGACTGATTGCCCCCAGTGGTTTTGGGAAAACGACATTCTGTAAGATTCTGGCGGGATATGAGGAGCCGGACAGCGGCGAGGTGCTGCTGGAAGGAAAGCCTCTTTCAGCCTGGAAGGGGTACTGTCCGGTGCAGATGATATGGCAGCATCCGGAACTGTCGGTCAATCCCAGGTGGAAGATGGGCGAAGTTTTAAAAGAGGGGGACCAGGTGGAAAAGAGGATTATCGATGGCCTGGGAATTGAGCTGGACTGGCTCAACCGGTATCCATCGGAATTATCCGGCGGTGAACTCCAACGTTTCTGTATTGCCAGGGCGCTTGGACAGAGAACGAGATTCCTTCTGGCGGATGAGATCAGTACGATGCTGGACTTGATTACACAGAGCCAGCTGTGGAATTTCCTCCTGGAGGAAGTGAAGAACAGGGAAATCGGCCTTATGGCGGTTAGTCACTCGGAGGTACTGCTGGAGCGTATATGTACGAAAATCGTGAGACTGAATGGCTGAACAGGAAGCAGAGGCCGAAGGGGACTGTGAATGACAGCAAAAGTAGAAAGGATACAGATGTAATGGATGTAAAAAAGGTGTTGGAGAGTGTGAGCAGCGGAACGCTGGATGTAGCTGAGGCCGAGGCGCTTTTAAAGGATCTTCCCTATGAAGATTTAGGCTACGCCAAACTGGATCATCACAGGAAGCTGCGTTCCGGGTTTGGCGAGACTGTATTCTGCCAGGGAAAGCCGGATAAATACCTGGTGGAGATCATGAAGAGGTTTTATGAGAGGGATGGAGAGGTCCTGGGAACACGGGCATCCGCAGAACAGTTTCTTCTGGTGAAAGAGGAAGTGCCGGAGATTGAATACGATACGGTATCCAGGATTCTGAAGGTAGAGAAAAAGGACAAGGAAAGAACGGGCTGTGTAGCGGTATGTACCGGCGGGACCGCTGATATTCCGGTGGCGGAGGAAGCGGCTCAGACCGCGGAATATTTCGGCTGCGCGGTGGATCGGATCTATGATGTGGGCGTGGCGGGAATTCACCGCCTGCTGTCACAGAGAGAACGGCTTATGAAGGCGAACTGCATTATCGCGGTGGCTGGTATGGAGGGAGCCCTGGGAACCGTGGTGGCCGGCCTGGTGGACTGCCCAGTCATCGCTGTTCCGACATCGGTCGGCTACGGGGCTAATTTCCACGGAGTTTCGGCCCTCCTAACCATGCTGAATTCCTGTGCAAACGGGATTTCCGTGGTAAATATTGACAATGGATACGGTGCGGGCTATCTGGCAACGCAAATAAACAGACTGGCGGTGAAATAAATGGGAAAAATACTGTATTTGGAATGTAATTCGGGAATTAGCGGAGATATGACGGTCGGAGCGCTTCTGGATCTTGGCGCCGACCAAACGGTGCTGGAGCATGCGCTGGACAGCCTGGGAGTGGAAGGATACCACCTTCATTTTGGCAGGACGGTGAAGTGCGGCCTGGATGCGTATGATTTTGATGTGCATTTGGAGGAAGAGGGGCATGAGCATGGGCATAGCCATGACTGTGAGGAGGGGCATTCCCATGACCATAATCATGACTGCGAAGAGGGCCATTCTCATGAGCACAGCCATGACTGCGAAAAAGGCCATTCTCATGACCATCCCCATGATCATGAAGAACACCATCATAACGAGCATAGCCATGACCAAGGAGAAGGCCATACTCACGGTCATACCCATAGAAATCTTTCAGATATTTATGAAATCATAGGCCGCCTGGATTCCAACAATGCAGTGAAGGAACTGGCGAAGAACATGTTTCTGATTGTAGCAGAGGCGGAAGCAAAGGCCCACGGTCTTCCCATTGATCAGGTTCATTTTCATGAGGTGGGAGCGATCGATTCCATTGTCGATATCATCAGCGTGGCAGTCTGTCTCGACAACCTGGGAATAAAGGAGGTTGTGGTATCTCCGCTGGCGGAGGGCCACGGCCAGATCCGGTGCCAGCACGGCGTGATTCCGGTTCCGGTTCCGGCAACTGCCAATATCGCATCTGCCCACGGCCTGGCTCTGCGCATGACGGATCAGGAAGGGGAGATGGTGACTCCCACGGGAGCGGCCATTGCAGCGGCGGTGAGGACAAGAGATAAACTGCCTGACTCCTGTAAAATCATAAAGACCGGTATGGGAGCCGGTAAAAAGGATTTTGCTCACGCCAACGTGCTGCGCGCCATGCTTCTGGAGACGGAGGAAGCGGCAGACGATGAGATGTGGGTGCTGGAAACCAACATTGATGACTGTGGAGGCGAGATGCTGGGATTTGCCATGGAAATGCTACTGGAGGCAGGGGCGGCAGACGTATGGAGCACGCCCATCTACATGAAGAAAAACCGTCCTTCCTACATGCTTTCCGTTTTGTGCCGGGAAGATTTTATTCCGAAGATGGAGGCAGTGATCTTTGAACAGACTACCAGCATCGGAATTCGCCGTTATTCCGTTGCCAGAACGGTTCTGGGACGGAGGAAGGCTGTGGCAGAGACGCGATTTGGAAAAGCAGAAGTGAAAATCTGCATGGGAAATGGAAAGACGTATTTTTATCCGGAATATGAAAGCGTCCGGGCGATCTGCAGGGAACAGAATGTGGATTTTCAGACTGTTTACAGCGAGGTCAGAAGAGCGGCGGAGGAAATGGAGAGCAAACAGTAAAAAGGCCGGTGAAAAAAGGCCGCCGGCAGTTTCGACTCTGCCATCCGCAGCATTGGCTGGAAAATGAGCGGAAAACAAAAGAAACAGGGAACTGAATTACAACACAAAAGCAGCAGGAGGAGATCATGACAGAGAATACAGCGGAAAAGAAAATGAAACTGGAAAAGAAGATGGCAGAATACGCGAACCAGGATATCTGTCTTGCGTTCTCAGGCGGCGTGGATTCCAGCCTTCTTTTAAAGGCAGCGGCGGAGGCCGTTAAAAAAACGGGAAAGAAGGTCTATGCGGTAACCTTTGACAGCCGCCTTCATCCTTCCTGTGATCTGGAGATCGCCAGGCGAGTGGCGGAGGAGCTGGGAGGCATTCACGAGGTAATCACAGTGGATGAACTGGAACAGAAGGAAATCCGTCATAATCCTGTGAACCGGTGTTACTTATGTAAACGCCACCTGTTTCAAAGCCTGAAGGATTTTGCAGGGAAGCGGAACATCAGGCTGATTCTGGACGGAACCAATGAAGACGACATGCATGTATACCGGCCGGGAATTCAGGCGCTTAAGGAGTTGGGAATTGTAAGCCCTCTGGCGGAACTTCATGTGACGAAAGCGGAAGTGAAGGCGATTGCGGCAGAGTATGGAATATCCGTGGCTTCCAGGCCTTCTACTCCCTGCATGGCTACGAGAATTCCGTATAATACGGATATCGATTATGAGGTTCTGGAGAAAATCGGGGCAGGGGAAGCGTATTTGAGAACCATGATTGGAGGAAATGTACGCCTGCGCCTGCACGGCGATATTGTAAGAATCGAAGTAGATTTAAATGCATTCGAAAAAGTTCTGGAGATGAGAGAGGAACTGATCCGTAAACTGAAGGAAATGGGATTTCTCTATATTACGCTGGATCTGGAAGGATTTCGATCCGGCAGTATGGATGTAAGAATTTCGTGATTTCGTGGTGAAATGTGTGCGGTGATGTGTGTTTTATGTGAATCAGAAAGTGCTGTAAAGCTGTATGGAAGGAGTTTGTAACAGGCAGTGAATACCTCTGAGTTTATGGGGGGATAGTGAGCTGGTACATTTTGGATGTTGCTGTGTGCTCATACAGTATAATAAAGGCAAATCGGAAAGGCCCCGTAAAATCAAGGGATTTTCCGATTTGTCTTTATTCTTTTTCCACTTGTTTCAACAAAAATCAGCCCAAAACAAAAGAGAAGAAAGAGAGAGGCTGCATGAACGACAAAATCAAAGTCTAATCCAGCCATTCGCTGATAACGGTGATATCAATTTAAAGTTTTGCGGTTATAACCATAAAAAATATTGATATATAAAAGAAAATGCGATATACTATTATGGACAGGAGGTATTGGTTATGATTAACAGACCCATTTACGTTGATAAGATTATGGCTTACGTGAATACGCCATTTGTAAAAATTCTGACCGGAATCCGTCGCTGTGGAAAATCAACCATTTTAAGAATGTTGATGGAAGAAATGAAAAAAAGGGGTATCCGTGATAACCAGATTTTACATTATAGCTTTGATTCTTTGGAATATTAGGATATTAAAACGGCAAAAACTCTGTTTACCCACTTGAAACAGCACTTGTGCCCGGAGGGAAGAACTTACCTGTTTCTTGATGAGATTCAAGAGGTGAAATCATGGGAAAAAGTTGTAAATTCCCTTATGACAGATTATGATGTAGATATTTATGTGACCGGTTCAAATTCCCGGATGATGTCCTCCGAAATATCCACCTATCTGACGGGGCGTTATATTGCATTCCGCATTTTCCCTTTGTCCTTTTCAGAATATATGATCTTCCGCAAAGAATATACGGAAGTGCTTGATCCCCGCACAGAGCTCGCAAATTATCTGCGGCTTGGCGGTTTCCCTGCAGTCCATCTGCAAAAATATACGCCGAACGAAGTCTACACTATCGTTAAGGATATTTACAGTTCCACAATTTACACGGACATAGTAAGGCGTAATCAAATTAGAAAGGTAGATCAGCTGGAGCGTATTGTGAAGTTCGCTTTTGATAATGTTGGACGGACTTTTTCCGCTGCTTCTATTTCCAAATATCTGAAAAGCGAGAATCGTTCAATTGATAACGAAACGGTTTACAACTATCTCAGCAAGTTGGAAAGCGCCTATATTCTTCATCGTTGTTCCCGTTTTGACGTACAGGGCAAAGAAATTTTAAAAACCCAGGAGAAATTCTACCTGGCCGACCCGGCACTGCGTTACAGTGTATTGGGGTATTCACCGGACAGTGTGGCTGCTATGCTGGAGAATGTAATCTATCTGGAATTGCTGCGCCGCTGATATGACGTTTACGTTGGGAAACTGGAGAACGCGGAAATAGATTTCATTGCCGTTAAGCAGGAAAATAAGGTCTACATTCAAGCAGCCCAGAAAATCGGCTCTCCTGAAACAGAGCGGCGAGAATACGGCAGACTGCTTGATATTCGGGATAATTACCCCAAATATGTATTGCAAACAGATGCTTTTGCGGGTGGTAACTACGAAGGGATTAAGACCATGCACATTGCAGATTTCTTGCTGAGTGATGAATATTAAAAGTACATGGAAAGGAGTGATTTTATGGCACAGATTAGTTTGCGTGTTGATGATGATGTAAAGCGTGGCGCTGAGAGAGCGGCGTATCCCCTTTGAATTGTCCGCAGACCCATTTTATTCCGAAAGCAATTTGCATTATTTTGACAAGAAAATGGAGGACTACAAGGCGGGGCGGCTGAATTTTTCCGAGCATGAGTTGATAGAGGAATGACAATACAGATAAGAGTGATACAATGGGAGTTTGGAGCCGCCGCGTTGATGAGGAACATAGACTTGTCTATGTGGTTGAGGATCGTGCAGAGGTGGTTATCTCATGCAGGGGAAATTATGACGTTTAGAGGACGGGAAACCGCCCTCTTTTTTTCAGTATGTAAATTATTGTTATGACCTTGCCATATGTGTAGCAGAGGTTGTGATGGCAGGATGCAATGGAATGAAATTACTGTATACTGCGTTCAGAAATAGAGGCTTTAAAAATGAAGTTTAGTCACTCCATTTTTAAAGCCTCTTTTTATAACAGTATGCTGCGCAAGCGTCAATCCGCCGCCGCTTGTACCGCTGCCAAATTGATGCTCCGATGCCTGCGGTGGTTTTTTTGACTCAATCCAGGCTCCATCAGTCGGTATCCTTTGAGAAAGCAGGAAAAATATCCAAATTTGCTCTATTAAAAAAATTAGTGATTACACAAAATTATCTAAATTTGTTCAAGAAAGGCCATTTTTTAAAATTGAAAACCTCTGCCGTCATGGGGTAGTATGGTCATACAGACAAACAACCGCTGAGGAAACGTCACATGGAACTGACGGCGTACCCGTTCCGCCGGCAGACTGCGGGAATCCGGAATATTGGGAGACGGGAATACAGGGAAAAAGGAGTTGGGAACTATGGGGTTAAATGCAGCCAGCCAAAAAAAAGGGATTTGGTATGAACTGCGAAAGAACAGAGGGCTTTACCTCTTTATGCTGCCGGGAATTTTGTATACATTCATATTGGGATACGTGACACTCCCTTATATGATCATTGCATTTGAAGATTTCGATTACAAAAAAGGAATCTTCAGTCCCTGGGTCGGTTTAGAGAACTTCCGGTTTTTCTTTGAGAGCAACCGGGCCTGGGAGGTGACATTTAATACGATCCTGTTAAATGCACTGTTTCTTTTCTTCGGTACACTGGTGTCGGTAGGACTTGCACTGATTCTTAATGAGGTGAAGAGCAAAGCTTTTGTGAGAATATCGCAGAGCACAATGTTATTTCCATACTTTATTTCGTGGGTTATTGTAAGCTACATCTTATATGCCATGCTGTCTACGGAAAAGGGCGTGTTTAACAATATCCTGACGGCGGTCGGGCTCGACCGGGTGAGGTGGTATTCACGGCCGGAGCTGTGGCGGGGGATTCTGGTATTTGCGAAGGTCTGGAAGTCGGCAGGGTACACGATGATCATCTATCTGGCGGCCATCGTAGGAATCGATCATTCCTTATATGAAGCGGCGGCCATTGACGGAGCAAACCGGTGGCAGTGCATTAAGAGAATTACGCTTCCGTTAATCACACCGACCATATGTATTATGATTCTTCTGGAGGTCGGAAAGATTTTCTGCGGCGACTTCGGTATGGTGTATGCACTGGTGAAGGATTCCGGGCAGCTGCTTCCGAAGGTGGATGTCATTGATACGTACGTGTTCCGTATGCTGCGTGTGACCGGCGACCCGTCGCTGTCCATGGCGGTGGGCGTATACCAGTCGATCATGGGATTTATCATGGTATTCGGGTCCAACTGGCTTGTGAAAAAGCTGTTTCCGGAAGGCGCATTATTCTGATCAGGGAGGGGATTATTATGGTTCAACGCAAACGTTTCAGTATAGCCCAGGGGCTGATTTACTTATTGCTGACCTGCATTTCGCTGCTGTGTATTCTGCCGATGCTGCTGGTCGTGGCCGTGTCTTTTACGGATGAAAGCTGTATCGGCAGATACGGATACAGCTTAATTCCCAAAAAACTGTCGCTGGCCGCTTACCAGAAGCTGTTTTATCCGGGCTCTTCGATCTATGCAAGCTGCGGGATAACGGTTTTCATCACAGTAGTGGGAACGGCGATTGCCGTGCTGATGACATTTATGGTGGCGTATCCGCTGGCTAATAAGAATTTGAAATACAGAAATCAGTTTGCCATGTTTTTCTTTTTTACAACGGTATTTAATTCAGGAATGGTTCCGTGGTATTTAATCTGCCGGAAGCTGGGGATGTACAACAATATTCTGTCTTTGCTGATCCCTTCCATGATCTTTACACCGTTTAATATGTTTCTGGTGCGCAATTACGTCGCTACCATACCGGAATCGCTGATGGAATCCGCAAGGCTTGACGGAGCCAGCGAGACCAGGATCGGTTTCCAGATCTATTTTCCGCTCTGCAAACCGATTATAGCGACGATTACACTGTTTTACGGAATTAATTACTGGAATAACTGGTTTAACGCTGTTATGCTGATTGATAACAAAAAGCTTTATCCGTTACAGATGCTGCTTTTCCGGCTGCAGTCGGATATCAGTATGCTGTCCCAGATGGTAACCCAGGGAATTCAGCTGGATACCCCGCCTGCGGAGAGCTTTAAGATGGCGACGGTGATCGTCACCATAGGGCCGCTGGTATTTTTGTATCCGTTTTTGCAGAAGTATTTTGTAAAAGGTATTATGGTCGGTTCCGTTAAGGGCTGATCGGAGAGGGATTTAACCGTTTCGGATCAGAGACGGAGAATCAATAGATGAAAAACAATTATAGTTGAGGAGGAATTGAAATGAGAAGAAGAGTAGAACGAATCGGGGCGTTAGTCGTTCTGGCTGCAATGGTCTGTTCATTAACTGCATGTGGTTCCAAGCCGGCAGAATCCAGTCCGGGTACGACCGGGGCGAAGGGGTCGGCGGCAGAGACGGCAGGGGGAACCGCCGGGGAAGCGCCGAAGAAGATGCGCTATGTAGCGCCGGGCAGCGACTGGGAGAAGGAAGACGAGATCATCGGTCTGGTCAACGACAAGCTTCAGAAGGACGGAGTGAATATCGAGGTAGAGCTGATCCGTATCCCCTGGGACGCATGGGATCAGAAAGTAAACTTAATGCTGTCCACCGGTGAGGAGTTCGAACTGCTGCATGTCATGCAGGACAGAAAGAGCGCAACGGTACTGCGTTCCCAGAATGCAATCGCGCCGCTTAACGACTATCTGGACAATTTCCCGGATTTGAAGGAGACTCTGTCCGAGCGCTGGCCGGAATTTACCGTAAACGGTGAAATCCTGGCTGTGCCGGTGAAGCCAAACTACTATATCAGCCGTGATTACGGCCGTATCTTCTATCGCCAGGATATCTTTGATAAGGCGGGCGGAAAGGTGCCGGAAACCGTGGATGAGGTAATCGAACTGGGACAGAAGATGCAGGAGATCTTAATGGAGGAGACAGGAGAGAAATGCTACACATGGCTTCATACCCTTTCCCGTCCGGCCACATGGCTGCACCGCTCCTACGAGGAAGCGCCTTTTATCGTAGACAACACCATGGGAATTGCAAAATGCAATATGGATGGCACCGTGGAAAGCTTCTATGAGAGCGATATCTTTAAAAGGGACTGTGAGATATACAGCAGACTCTATGACCTTGGCCTGATTGATCCGGATATTCTCACTACAGACAGTGAAGACCGCAGCAACGCAGCCGATTACGGCAAATTTGTCTTCGGCTTTGAGACCATCGACTACCAGAGTGAATCCACCATGACGAAGAATGTAGGGGCGTATTTAGGTGATTTCTGGCTGAATCCGGAGCTTGGCAATGTGGAGTATTTCGGTATCTATAACGGCAATGCGGTTCCTGTGTCCTGCACAGACCCCAATGTACCGCTGTCTTTCCTGGACTGGCTCTATAAGGACGCCGAAAACTACCAGTTATTCATGTATGGAGTGGAAGGCGAGACGTATAAGAAGGTGACTGATAATACGATGGAAACCATCTTTGGGGCCGATGGAAAGCCGCTTTACAAGTATGATGACTGGCAGATGGGCAATGCGGATTTCAGACTTTACGACGCCACTGCTACGGATACTCTGATGAAGATGTACACCACACCGATTACCGGTACCAATGTGCGTACCCCTATGGTCGGCTTCAACTTTGATCCGGTCAACGTCTCCAATGAGGTAGCCAATCTGACCAATGAGATTATTACGTCCATTTACCCGATTAAATTCGGCGTGGTGGATTACGACAGCAATATCGACCAGGCCATCCAGCGTCTGAAAGCGGCCGGATTAGACAAGGTATTAGAGGAGTATTCCAAACAGTATAAAGAACACTATGAGGCCAATAAAGATCTGGTCGGAGTGTTTGAAAAATAATAAAAGAAAGTTGAGAGGAGAATTACCCATGAATAAGAAGTACAAAGCAGCGGTAATTGGCGTCGGCTTTATCGGCGCGGGAAGCCACGTACCGGCGTATCAGACAGATGAGCGGTGCGAACTGGTGGCAGTGGCCGACTTAAAGCCGGGAGCCGCCGAATATGTGGCAAAGAGATACGGGGTTGAGAAGTTCTATGAAGACCCGCAGCAGATGCTGGAAGAGTGCAAACCGGATGTGGTCTCCATCTGCGTACCCAATCAGTACCATAAGGAATGGAGCATTGCGGCGCTGGAGGCGGGAGCCAATGTCTTATGTGAAAAACCGATCTGCGTGACGCTGGCGGATGCGAAGGAAATCTACGCGGCGGCCGAGAGCGCGGGAAGAATCTTTATGCCGGTTCAGAACGACCGCATGGGGGCCCGCACCGTACTGAGAGATATGATCAAAGACGGCGCTCTGGGAGATGTGTATTTTGGCGAATGTGAGAATATCCGGCGCAGGGGAATTCCCAACTGGGGCAGTTTCCACATCAAGAAGGATAATTTTGGCGGACCGTTCTGCGACGTGGGCGTGCATTTTATCGATTCCATCTTATACATGCTGGGCAATCCGAAATTCAAGTCCATCAGCGGCAATACGTGGAGCAAGATTGCACCGTACGAGACGGACCGTCCCAACCTGGGAACTGTGAGCAAGTCCAAAAACTTTGTTCCGCGTCCGTATTCCAGCAGTGAGTTTACGGTGGAAGACCATTCGGCAGGTACACTGAGACTGGGAGAAGATATCCTGATTAACTTTAAATTCGCATGGGCGCTGAATTCCCCGCCATTTGACGGAATCCGTTTAAATGGTACGAAGGGCGGACTCGTATTTAACAAGTACGCGGAGAATCCCTTTATACTGTACAGCTCTAAGGGAGAGACCATGACGGACACGATTTTGAATCTGAATGTGCACCACAAATTTGAGCATATCCAGAATCCGGGCATCTATCTGATCGTAGAGCATTTTCTCGATGTGCTGGACGGAAAGGCAGAACCTATCGTTACGAAGGAAGAAGCCCTCAACGTGGTCACAATTATCCAGGCGTTCTACCGCTCGGCAGAGTTAAAGCGGGAGGTGACCGCGGAGGAAATCGAGGGGATGTAACAGCAGGGACAAAGAGGGCAGGCAGGCCGCCGCGTATGCAAACAGCTTACTTTTTGATATAATTGAAAGTAAGAAAAGGGGGAGTTTGCATGAAGATATTGATCCATAGTTTTTTCAGCCAGCTTAAGAGGTTTACACTGTACCGGAAACTGGTTCTGTCGTTTATGACGCTGCTGGCTGTGTTCTCGCTGTTGATTGTTACGATGCTATACACGCTGTTTTCTCACGTGATGCATCAGGAGTATAAGTATATGGCCAAAAACAGCCTCGTATCCGCAGACAGTGTGCTTTTAAATTCCTACGATAAGCTGTCCGGCGTGATCAATGAGGTCCTGAGCTTAAACAATCTTTCAGTCTTCTTTCTCCGCGATGAGGCCGACAGGGCCAACGAGGCCAATATCTTTTTAGAACTGAGGAGACTTAAAAACTTATATCCGTATATTGAGAAGATTTCCCTGATCAATCTGTCGGGAAACCGGTATTTGGGGACAGACGGTGCTTCTGACCAGGTGGATGATTCCATCGTGGAGCATTATGAACAGAGCGGTGCAGGCGGCCTGGTTTCCTTCCGGCGGACGATTCCGGAAAAAATCAGGCTGACGAACAGTCCCTGTACAGAGGTAACTACGTTTGTATTCTTTCCATCAGGCCAGTACAGGGACAGTGCCATCGTCCTGGACTTAAAAGACAGTTACTTTATTGATCTGCTGAATCCGGCAGCTCTCCAGCCGCTGGACCAGATCTTTCTGGTCACCAATGAATCGGTTCTGATCGGCAGAACCGATCTGCCGGAAATAGACTGGCGGCCGATTCTGGAGGGGATAGAGGAGGATAATTTCCGGATCATGGACATCGAGAATACCCGGTGCGCCGTAACGGCGAAGCAGGCCTGCATTCCGGGCTGGAAGATGGTGCGTCTGATGCCCATGGCCGGAAGCGGAATTCTGACCAGAAAGTTTTCTCTGCAGCTTGGAGCGGCGCTTTTTATCTTTCTGCTTGCTGTGCTGTACGGAATCTGGCTGATGATCCGCAGAATCTATGCGCCTGTGAAAACCATGGTGAGAGAGCAGGTGGACGGTTATGACACGGGAACCGTGGATGAGATCGGAGTGATCTGTGAAGAACTGGTTAAACGGAGCTATGAAATCGAGAAGCTGAACAGCCGCCTGACCCATTCACAGCCTCTCTTTAACGGGAGCTGGGTAAAAAGCCAGCTCCTGGGAGATATGGAGACGGCGAAGCGGGTGGAGAAACTGGCGCTGGAGCAGGGAATGAGAGCGCCGGAAAGTCCGTACAAGTGTGCGGTAGTACTGGCAGTGGACCGTTACCAAACCTATAACAGCACCGTGGATGTGGGAGAGCGGGGACTTCATGATTTTGCAGTCTCCAACATTTTAAGCGAGCTGCTGGGAGGGCGGATCCTGGGGGTGCTGATCCGTATGGATGAGCAGAAGCTGGCCTGTATGGTCGCCTGCCCGGCCGGAAGTATAGATGACGAGATTCTGGAAGCTCTGAAGCTGTTTCAGAAAAATTTCTACGAGTTTTTCAAGTATTCCGTATCCATCGGACTGGGGATTCCGGCGGCTGCACCTGAGGATATGGCGGTGAGTTACCGCCAGGCGTGCAGTGCGTTAAACTACAGATTTTACCGCGGAACCGGAAGCTTAAATCCATATGTGCGGGAGTGGGAGACGAAGCGGTCAGCCTACCCGGTGAAGGAAGAGAGAGAAATTTTAGAGGCAATCCTGCTTCAGGATTCCAAAGCGCTTGAAAAGGCAGTAAATGGATTCCGGCAGTCTCTGGGTACTCCGGAGGAAACGAGAATCAAGGGTTACATGGAACGTTGCATTAACAGTCTGGTATCGGGACTGGCTGCCCGGTCGGTCATCGTGGAACACCAGGATATTCATGGAGAAGTGTTCGGAACGGATACTGAAAAAGAGCTGGCAGATGTATTTGCGCAGTGGTGTGAAACAATGATGAAGCGGTGCGGAGAGGAACAGAAAAAAGACAGGCCGGGGGAGGGGAATCCCATCGCTTTTGCACAGAACTATATTCAGGAAAATTACAGCAGGGCGGATTTGTCCGTCGAATACCTTGCCAGACTGGTGGATTTATCACCGGCTTACTTTGGAAAACAGTTTTATAGTATACTCCGTGTATCGTGCAGCGATTACATCGCAGATGTGCGGCTGGAAAATGCCGCAAAACTCCTTCGGGAAACGTCTCTGCCGGTGCAGGAAATCAGTGAACGCGTGGGGGTGGGAAGTATCAATTATTTCTACCGCCTGTTTAAGAAAAAATATGGGGAAACACCGGTAAATTACAGGAAAAAACAAACAAAACAAAATTTTTAGGAGGATTTCATCATGGAACAGAACGAGCTTAAGATTGGGATTCAGATGTGGAGTATTCATAATGTCTGCAAGGAACTGGGATTTGCAAAAGCATTTGAACTTGTGTCTAAAATGGGATATCAGGGCTGGGAGTTTGCACTCGGCTCCAGCGCTACGCTGGCCGACCGTATGGAACGCCCCATTGATTTACAGGAGGTAAAGCAGGCGGCTGCGGAAAACGGGATTGAACTCTTAGGCTGCCACGTATCCACGGAACGGCTTTTAGAGGATCCGGAACCGGTGATTGCTGAGTGCAGGGAGCTGGGGCTGTCCTATGCGGCTGTGGGACCGTGTTTTTATGCAGACCGTACGCCGTTTGACGAGCAGAAGAAGTGCTATGAGAATACGAAACGGTTTGCACAGATGTTTCGGGACGCAGGAATCCAGTTCCAGGTACACGGGTCTGCCTTCGGCTACTTAAGAGATTACAGGGGCCGCCGTACCATCGACGGCATGCTGGAGGAATGCGGTCTGGATCTGCTTCAGCCGGAATTTGACACGGCCTGGATGATTGTGGGCGGGGTGATACCTGCAGTTTATCTGGATAAGTACAAAGGTCACGTGGATATCCTGCATTTCAAGGATTTCCAGCCGCCGATGGAAGACAGCGACTATATTCTGGTACGCCACAATGAGATCTGTGACAACCACAGAGGCTGCGCAGTAGGGGATCACGGAATTCAGGATATCGGGACGATTATCCCGGCGGCCAGGGCATGCGGGACAAAGTGGCTGATGACGGAGCTGTGGAATGAGCCGGAGAGTCTTAAAAATGCTGAAATCAGCATCGAAAACCTGAAAAAATATCTGTAAGAAGGGGAAATCATGGTTAAAGCGGGTATCGTAGGCTTTTTGCCTGAAGATAAATCAGACGTTTGGGAATTTTTTAAATGGTGTGCTGATTTGGGATACAAAGCAATTGATATGGATTTATCGTATGCCGCCCCCGGAGAAGACTTAACAGAAAGCGCTTCCAGACTGAGAAATCTCGGTCTGGAGCCGCTCACCATGGGCTGTCCGGGAGATTTTGAACTGGCGGTGGGCCGTGTGGCTGAGATTGCAAAAAAAAGCCCACGCCCAGGGAATCAAACGGGTTACGGCTTACAGCTCCAGCATATCGAAAAGCATTCACGAAGGATATGGCGTCCATAGGACGTATGACGAGATGATGCGGGATTTCGAGTATATGAACCGGCTGATAGAGCTCTTTGACGAAGAGGGCCTCACCTTCTGTTACCATAACCATTACCACGAGTTTATAACGGTATATCATGGGGTCAATGCTTTTGACCGCATGCTGTACAATGTGGACTCCCGTCTGAAATTTGATCTGGATGTGGGCTGGGTTACCTCCGGCGGCTATGATCCGGTGGAGGTCTTAAAGAGGCTGGAAGGACGAATTGCATGCATCCACGTGAAGGATTTTTACGATTTACAGAAGCCGTGGAAGATGGTGGAGAAGGATCCTTCATCGAAGGAAGGGTTTACCGCTGTGGGAACGGGAGTCGTGAATATTCCGGGGGTGCTGAAGGAACTTGACAGGCAGTCGGTGGAATATGCGTGTGTGGAACAGGATATCATGCGGAACTTAAATCCCAGGGAGGCATTGACCATGTCTTACCTGGCGATGAAGGAAAGCGGGTATGTATGGTAATGCTGTCGGCTTAAGACCGGATGGCAGCAGGGAAAATGCCTGACTGTCCGGGAAAAGGAGAGAAAATGAAACCAGTAAAAGCAGGATTAATTGGAAGCGGTATTATAAGCTGGACGTATCTGGATAATATGGTGAATCGTTTCGAGTCCGTGGAAGTGGTGGGATGCAGTGACCTGATACCGGAGCGGAGCGCCGCCCGCGCGGAGGAATTCGGAATCCGTCAGATGACGAACCAGGAGATCTACGATGATCCCGAGATTGAGATTGTGGTGAATACCACCAACTGGCAGAGCCATACACAGGTGATCCGGGAGGCATTAAACGCGGGAAAACACGTCTATACAGAGAAAAGCCTTGCCCCCTCCTATGAGGAGGCAGGTGAGATTGCCAGGCTGGCAGAGGAAAAGGGGCTTCGGATCGGGTGTGCGCCAGATACATTTTTAGGAGGCGGGTACCAGACCTGCCGGAAATTGATTGATGATGGATACATAGGAAAGCCCATCAGCGTGCACGCATTTCTGGCGCGCAATGTCTGGCCGGATGGCGCCAGAAACGACGTTAAGCTGGAAAATGGAGGAACGCTGCCCTTTGACATGGCGGCCTACTATATTCACGCTATGGTTCACTTATTCGGACCAGTTCAGACGGTGGCGGGATTCGCGGACTCGTACCCGTTTGAACTGAGAAATCCCTATAATCCGCGGCAGGGAGAAAGCGCGGAGGTTCCGGGAATTACCAGCTTATACGGAGCGCTGCGGTTCGAAAGCGGTGTTTGCGGCACCCTCGTGGTGACGGGCGAGAGCTTTATGGAGACGCCGCGGGTGGAAGTGTATGGAAGCGAAGGCACGCTGATCTGCCCGGACCCCAACTATTACGGTGGGCCGGTGATGCTGATGCGAAAGGGCGGAAGCCGTTTTATGGAGATACCGATCACCCACGATCATGTGACGACGAATAAGTTTGAGGGAGCACCGGGAACGTGGGGAGACTCAAGGCGCGGTATGGGCGTGGCAGAGATGGCGTGGGCGATTCGCGGCGAGAGGCCCCACCGGTGCGATGTGGGACTGCATCTGCACGCATTGGAACTGATTCACGGGCTTGATGTCTGCACAAGGGAGGGGACGGTCTATACGATGGAGACCAGACCGGCCAGGCCGGCAGCCTTAAAAGCCGGGATGATCGGCAAATGCCATGAGGCTGCGCTTGCAGACTGGCAGCCGGATGTGATAAAATGGGCAGGAGGCAGGATATGTTAAAGGCTGGTGTAGTAGGATTTCTTCCGGATGACAGATCGAAGACAGAGGAGACATGGAAGCTGCTGGAAAAATACGCGGAGATCGGATACCGCGCCATGGACATGGATCTCGATTACGCCATTCCCGGAGGAGATTTAAAAGAGAAGTATGAACGTGTCTGCAGTCTGGGGATTAAACCCATCATGTCGGGAGCATCCCCGGAGGTCTTTCAGGACCCGGCGGCGAAGATTAAGTCACTGCACATTCAGGAGATAAATCAGGTGTGCATGTATTCGTCCAGCATGATTGCCAGCTTCCGGAGGGGATACGGCAGCAATGCCGGATACGATGAGGTCATGCAGGATTTTGAATTTATGAATAAGGCGGTTCTGTTTTTTGAGAGCGAAGGAATCCATTTCTGCTATCATAACCATTACCAGGAGTTCACCACCTGCTACAACGGCATTTCGGGATTCGATTTAATGCTGCTGCACGTGGATCCGAGGCTTAAGTTTAATATTGACTTGGGCTGGGCAATGGTGGCGGGGGTGGACCCGGTAAAGCTCTTAAAACGTCTGGAGGGCAGGATTGCCAATGTACATCTGAAGGACTTCTATGATCTGGAAGCGCCGAAGCACATACTGAACAGCGATCCGTCCACGAAGGTTGGTTTTACCAGCTTGGGCAGCG
>OGZI01001612.1_pt1 | contig 21684 bp, 18 predicted proteins | sample 1576711 | NCBI WGS metagenome assembly OGZI01 (sample SAMEA3541482, study PRJEB24748) | human gut metagenome | biome: human gut; feature: human-associated habitat; material: faeces | place: China | collected 2012
TACGGCATCGTGGGCGACCTCTACAAGGTCACCCCCATGCTCATCGAGGCCATCCGCGCCGCCAAGGCCGCGAAGTAAGAGGCACATTGCGCCACCAATACAGCGGAGGCCCTCCCCGGAGGGCCTCCGCTTTCTATCACAGCGGGGGAGGGGTTCCATGGCGGAGCGGAACGCAAAACTGATTCTCATGGTGGGTGTGCTGGGCGTCTCCGCCTCGGCCATTCTGGTGCGGTTTTCCCAGGCGCCGTCCGGGGTGACCGCAGCCTACCGCCTGGGCTGGACGGTGCTCCTGTTGCTTCCGGTAGTGCTCCTGCGGTGCCGTGCGGAGCTGAGGCGGGTGACTGCGCGGGATTTGGTCCTGTGCGGGGCCAGCGGCGTTCTGCTTGCACTCCACTTCCTCACATGGTTTGAGTCCCTTAAGCGTACCAGCGTGGCCTCCTCCACGGTGCTGGTGAGCACCGAGGTGATTTTCACCGCCATGGGCTTCGCCCTGTTCCTGCATGGAAAAATCCCACGGCTGGGGGTGTGGGCCATTCTCCTGGCCTTTGGGGGCAGCGCCCTGCTGGCCCTCTCCGGAGGCGGCGGGGCAGGGGGGCTGTCCGGCAACCTGTTGGCCCTGGCTGCGGCCTCGGCCGCCGCCGTCTATACCCTCATCGGACGGGTACAGCGGGGCCATCTGTCTACCACGGTCTACACCTTTCTGACCTATCTGGCCTGCTTTCTCACCCTGCTGTTGGGCACCGCCGCGGCGGGGACGCCCCTGACGGGCTACGGCGGCCGGGAGTGGCTCATTGGTCTGGCGTTGGCGGTGCTGTGCACTCTCCTGGGACACAGCCTGTTTAGCTGGTGCCTGAAGTACCTGTCCCCATCCTATGTGTCCGCCGCAAAGCTGTGTGAGCCGGTCTTCTCCTCCCTGGCGGCCATCCCACTGTTCGGAGAGGTGCCCGGTCCACTCCAGCTTGCCGGAGGCGCGGCGGTGCTGGGAGCTGTCCTCCTCTACACCTGGGCGGAGTGTGAAAAAACTCCTGCCGGATGAGTCCGGCAGGAGTTTTTTCAGTCGTTAGGCGCCGAGGGCGGCCACGATAAAGGGCTTGAACTTGTCCCAGTAGCCCATGATGAAGATGATGAGCACAATGACGGGCAGGACGTACTTGAAGTAGAGGCGGAACTGGGCGGGGAAGCGGACGCCTCTGCCCTGGTTTGCTTCCTCCAGGAAGTGGTCGTAGCCCCAGCCATACTTTTTGGATACACAGCAGAACAGCAGGTAGATCATGGAGCCGATGGGGAGCAGGTTGTTGCTCACCAGGAAATCCTCCCAGTCCATAATGCCCATGCCCAGGGCCTTCACGCCGCTCCACAGGTTGTTGCCCAGCAGACAGGGCAGGCTCAGCAGGAAGATGAGCACCAGATTGGCCAGTACCGCCCTGCCACGGGAGATACCGAAGCGGTCCATCCAGCAGGCGAGGATATTCTCAAACACGGCGGTTACGGTGGACAGGGCGGCAAAGAACAGGAAAACGAAAAACAGCGCGCCCCAGAGCTGGCCGCCCGGCATGGCGTTGAACACATTGGGCAGGGTCACAAAGATCAGGCTGGGGCCCTGGCCGGGGTTGACGCCGAAAGCGAAGGCGGAGGGGAAGATGATCAGGCCGGAGACAAAGGCAACGCAGGTGTCCAGAACACCCACGTTGATGGCCTCGCCGAACAGGCGGCGCTCCTTGCCGATGTAGCTGCCGAAAATGGCCATGGCGCCAATACCCAGGCTGAGGGTGAAGAAGGCCTGTCCCATGGCGTCATAGATGGCGCGGAACAGCCGAAAGCTACCGTCGGCATCGTACATCAGGTTGTGGAAGTTGGGCACCAGGTAGAACTTCACGCCCTCCATGGCACCGGGAAGGGTGAGGGCGCGGACGGCCAGCACTACCAGCAGGGCCAGCAGGCAGAGCATCATGGCCTTGTTGACCTTCTCCACGCCGTTTTTCAGGCCGCGGCTGCAGATCAGCATACCCAGCACCACCACGATGCCCATGAACAGAAGCTGAATTCCTACGTTGCCCTGCATGGCGCCGAAAGCGTTTTCCACACCGGCGGCATCCAGGCCCCGGAATTCGCCGGCAGCCACCTTGAAGAAGTAAAGCAGCAGCCAGCCGGCGATGGTGGTGTAGAACATCATCAGCAGGTAATTGCCCGCCATGCCGAACCAGCCGTACCAGTGCCACTTGCTCCCCTTGGGCTCCAGGACCTGAAAGGAGGCCAGGATGCTCTTCCGGCTGGCCCGGCCCACGGAAAACTCCATGGCCATGATGGGCAGGCCCATGATGACCAGGAACAGCAGATAGATCAGCACAAAGGCCGCGCCGCCGTACTGCCCCACGATGTAGGGGAACCGCCAGACGTTGCCCAGGCCGATGGCGCACCCGGCGGAGATGAGCACAAAGCCCAGCCGGGACGCAAAGGTCTCTCTCTCTTTCACAATTGCATACCCTCCTTGGATCAGCCGCCACACGCGCGGCATTACACACATAATAGCGGATTTTGGAAGGTATGTCAATCAAAAGCGGCGCGTAACCCTTGTGTCATGGTGGAACGGGTACTTTTAAAGCCAATCAAGAACCACATCCCGCAGGGTGACGGGGGAGACGCAGTTGCGCCGGAGGAGCTCCAGAAGCTGGTCAATGCGCTCCACGCTGACCGTGATGTTGGGCACCGATGCCTCCTCTCCGTCCGGTCCTGCCACCTTAACTCCATAGCTCTCGCAGGACAGGCCGCCGCCCAGCTCCATCTCGTCCACCAGAATGTAATACTGGAAGGAGTGTGCAGTGCCGTCCTCCTCTTCCCCCGTACAGGTATCGACTAATAGTTCCCTCATCTTGTATCTGCTCCCTTCTTCTTTGATCCGTAAGACCATTATATTGTATTTTCCAGCATTTGTAAAGGAGCGATCACCGCAGGTTTCGACACGGGAGGGTGGTTATGTCACCCGCAGAGAGGACTTCTGTCAACGAAAGCGCGAAGAAGGGGAGAGAACGGCGAGAATGGTCGAATTTGAGGGAGTGAATGTGGAAAGAAAAGAGGCGTCCGCCGGCAGCGGACGCCTCTTTGTGGAAAAAAGGGGCTAGGAGAGGGGAAAAGCCGCCTCCACGGCCTCGGAAATGGCCTCGCCAAAGGTGGGATGGGGGCGCACCGGGCGGAGTAGCTGCTCCGCCGTCAGCTCCAGCGTGACCGCCAAGGCGAGCTCGGAGATCAGATCGGTGGCCCGGTAACAGCACAACTGAGCCCCCAGCAGGGCGCGGCTCTCCCGGTGAAATACCAGCTTGACAAAGCCCCGCTTTCCCCCCTCGATGAGGGTACGGGCGTTGCCCCCCAGCACACACTTGCCGGCGGCACAGGGGATGCCCCGGGCCCTGGCCTCGTCGGCGGTGAGTCCCACCTGGGCCAGCTCTGGGCTGGTGTAGACGCAGGCGGGGATGGGGGCCACTCCGCGGAGGGGGGTGCGGCCCAGCAGGAGGTCGGCCACAAAGCGCCCCTCCGCCTCCGCCTTGTGGGCCAGCATGGCCCCGCCGATGGCGTCCCCGATGGCGTAAAGGGAGGGGATGGAGGTGCGGAACTGTCCGTCTACCCGGAGGAACCCCCGCTCCAGCTCCGGCAGGAGGTCCCCGGCAAAGAGGCCGCCGGTGGCGGGCCGCCGCCCGGTGGCCACCAGAACGGCGTCGGCCTCCAGCCGGTACGCCTCCCCCCGGTGGGTGAAGGCGACGGCAGGGCCGGGGGCGACGCCGGTGACGCCGGCTCCGGTGAACACCTCCACCCCGTCCTGCCTGAGCTGCGCGGCCAGACTCTGGCCCAGCTCCCGCTCCAGGGTGGGCAGGAGGCGGGGGGCCGCCTCCAGGATGGTGACGCGGGCGCCTGCGGCGGCCCAGACACACGCCAGCTCCACCCCGATCACTCCGCCGCCGATGATGGCCAGACGGTCCAGGGGACGCAGATCGGACAGCAGGCCGTCGCTGGTGACTACACCGGGTGTGTCCAGGCCGGGGATGGGGGGCAGGGCGGGCTCGGAACCCGCGGCGACCAGGATGTGGGCCGCCTCGTAGGCCGCGCCCCCCGCCTCCACCGTGTGGGGGCCGGTGACCACCGCCCGGTAAGGGATGAGTTCCACCCCGGCGGCCCGGAGCTGCTTCTCCTGGCCGGCGCGGAGGGTGGACACCACCCGCTCCACCTCTGCGGCCAGGGCGGGCCAGTCACAGCCCGGTCCCGCCCCGTGGAGGAGGGCCTTGGTGGGGACGCACCCCCGGTTGAGGCAGGTGCCCCCCACCTGGCGGGGCTCAAAGAGGGCCACGGACAGGCCGCCCTGCGCGGCCCGGAGGGCGGCGGCGCAGCCGCCGGGCCCTCCGCCGATGACAATCAGCTCATACACGGCTCAGCCCTCCGGGAAGGCGTACCGCACCACCGGGCGGCGGGCGGCGGCGGTCTCGTCGGGGCGGCCCACAGGCGTGCTCGCCGGGGCGGCGTGGAGGGCCTCCGGCTCCTCCTTCGCCCGGCGCAGAATCTCCGCCAGCACCGCCGCCGCCTCGTCCAGCGTCTCGGGGGACTCGGTCTCGGTAGGCTCGAACATCAGCGCCTCGTGGACGATCAGGGGGAAATACATGGTGGGCGGGTGGATGCCCGCGTCCAGCATGGACTTGGCCACGTCCAGGGCGGATACCCCCGTCTCCTTTTTCAGCTCCTCCAGGGTGAGCACAAACTCGTGCATGCACAGGCCGGGGAAGGCGGCGGTATAGCCCGCCTTCTCCAGCTTCCTTTTGAGATAGTTGGCGTTGAGCACCGCCGTGTGGGCGGCCTCGGCCACGCCGGTGTTTCCCAGCCGCAGCAGGTAGGCCAGGGCCTTGACGACCACCAGGAAGTTGGCGTGGAAGGCCCGCACCTGGCCGATGGAGTGCTCCCCGCCGTTGCGGCACAGGGCGGAGCCGGGCAGGAAGGGGGCCAGAAAGGCCTTGCACCCCACCGGGCCGCTGCCCGGGCCGCCGCCGCCGTGGGGGGTGGCGAAGGTCTTGTGGAGGTTGAGGTGGCACACGTCGAAGCCCATGTCGCCCGGCCGGGCCACCCCCATGATGGCATTGAGGTTGGCCCCGTCGTAGTAGACGAGGCCCCCGGCGGCGTGGACGAGGGCGGTGAGCGCTAGGATGTCTTTCTCAAAGAGCCCCACAGTGTTGGGATTGGTGAGCATCAGCCCCGCCGTGTCGGGGCCGCAGGCGGCCCGCAGGGCCTCCAGATCCACCAGCCCCTCGGGGGTGGAGGGGATGTTTTTGACGGTGAAGCCCGCCATGGCGGCGGAGGCCGGGTTGGTGCCGTGGGCGGAGTCGGGCACCAGGATCACCGTGCGGCCCGTGTCCCCCCGGCTGTGGTGGTAGGCCTTGATGAGCAGCAGGCCCAGGAATTCCCCGTGGGCTCCGGCGGCGGGCTGAAGGGTGACGGCATCCATGCCGGTGATCTCACAGAGCAGGTGCTCTGCCCGGGCCAGGACGGCCTGAGCGCCCTGCACGGTGTGGGCGGGCTGGAGGGGGTGCAGGCCGGTAAAGCCGGGCAGGGCGGCGGCCTCCTCCCCCAGCTTGGGGTTGTACTTCATGGTGCAGGAGCCCAGGGGGTAGAAGCCGTCGCACACGCCGAAGGCCCGGCGGGCGAGGGCCTGATAGTGGCGGGACAGGTCGCTCTCCCCCAGATCCGGCAGGCGGGGGGCTGTTTTCCGCCGGTACTTCTCCGGCAGGGGGGCGGCGGGCACGTCCAGAGACGGCAGAAGGTCGTTCCCCCGGCCGGGGCGGCTGCGCTCAAAAATCAGCTTCATCTGTCCAGCACCTCCTTGACAATGGACACGGCCTCGTCCAGCTCGGCTCGGCTCTGCTTCTCCGTGGCGCACCACAGCAGCCCGCCCTCCACCGGCCAGCCCCCCAGGATGCCGCGCGACTCCAGGGCGGAAAGCACCTTCTGGGGTTCGGGCAGATCGGTGACAAACTCGTGGAAGAAGGGGCCGGGGTAGCGCAGGGACACGCCGGGCAGCCGGCACAGCTCTGCGGCCAGGTAGTGGGCCTTGGCGTGGCACTGCTCGCCCACCTGCCGAAGCCCGTCCGGCCCCATGAGGGACAGGTAGACGGAGGCGGTGAGGGCGCACAGCGCCTCGTTGGAGCACACGTTGGACGAGGCCTTCTCCCGGCGGATGTGCTGCTCCCGGGCCTGCAGGGTGAGGACAAAGGCCCGCTCTCCCCGGCTGTCCCGGGTCTCTCCCACGATGCGGCCGGGCAGCCTGCGCATGAGGGACTGGGAGGCGGCCATGAAGCCCAGGTAGGGCCCGCCCCAGGACAGGGGGAGGCCCAGGGGCTGTCCCTCGCCCACGGCGATGTCCGCCCCGCAGGCGCCGGGGGACTCCAGCACCCCCAGGGCGGCGGGGTTGACCCCGACGATCAGTCTGGCCCCGGCGGCGTGTACCTGGGCGGCCAGGGCGGGCAGATCCTCGAGCTGGCCGAAGAAGTTGGGCTGCTGGACATAGACGCAGGCGGTGGTCTCATCCAGCAGTCCGGTGAGATCGGTGACGCCGTTTTCCGCCGGGGCCGCCGCCACCTCGGTACCCGCGCCGAAGCTGTAGGTCCGGATAGTGGAAATCACGTCCGGGTGGGCGGCGGCGGACACCACGGCCCTCGTCCGCTTCCGCTCCCGGCACATGGCCACCGCCTCCGCCGCGGCGGAGGCCCCGTCATACACCGAGGCGTTGGCTGCGTCCAGGCCGGTGAGCTCACAGATCATGGTCTGGAACTCGAAGATGGACTGGAGCACCCCCTGGCTGATCTCCGCCTGATAGGGGGTATAGGCCGTGACGAACTCCTCCTTGGAGGCGATGCGGCTCACCGCCGCGGGGATGTAGTGGTCGTAAGCCCCGGCCCCCCGCAGGATGGTGCGGAAGCGGAGGTTCTGCTCCGCCAGGGCCTCCAGGGTGCGGCGGACCTCCAGCTCCGACTGGGGAGGGGGCAGGTTCAGGGGGGCGGTGAGGCGCACGGACTCCGGCACGTCCCGGTACAGCGCCTCCGGGCCGGACAGGCCCAGGGCGGCGTACTGGGCGGCCCGCTCCGCGGCGGCGGCGGGCAGATATCCGGCCATGTCAGCCCTCCTCCGCGGCACAGTGGACCTCGTAGGCCGCCGCGTCCAGCAGCTCCTCCTCATCGGTCATCTGCTCCACCTGGATCAGCCATGCCCCGTAGGGGTCCTCGTTCACCAGGGCGGGATTGTCCAGCAGCTCCTCGTTGACCGCCTTTACCACGCCGGACACGGGGGAGAGCACGTCGGACACCGCCTTCACCGACTCCACATCGCCGAGGGCCTCCCCGGCGGTGACAGGGTCCCCCTCCTGGGGCAGGTTGACAAAGACGATATCTCCCAGGGCGTGCTGGGCGAAGTCGGTGAGGCCGACGGTGCAGACGCCGTCCTCCTCCTTGAGCCACTCGTGGGATTTGGTGTAGCGCAGCTCCTCGGGAATGTTCATAGTGATAACCTCCTGTATAATTTAAAATTGTTTTTATAAAATGAGCTGGGAAGGGGCGGCAGCCGGCGTGGCCGGTTTGCCCTTATCCCCGCCGGTAAAAGGGCGTTTTGACCACCTGGGCGTCCACCCGGCGCCCCCGCACGTCCACCTGGAGCGGGGTGCCCGGCTCCTTGTACGCCGCGTCCACCAGGGCCAGGGCCACCGCCTGCCCCACCCAGGGGCAGTGGGTGCCGGAGGTGACCACGCCCACCTGCCGCCCGCCGTCGTACACCGGGCAGCCCTCCCGGGCGATGCCGCGCCCGGTCATTTGGAGGCCCACCCGGCGGCGGGACACGGGGCGGGCCCGCTCCAGGGCGGCCTTGCCGATGAAGTCGGGCTTCTCCAGCTTGACGAAGATGCCCAGCCCCGCCTCGTAGGGGTTGATGGAGGGAGAGAGCTCGTGGCCGTAGAGGGGCATGGCGGCCTCCAGCCGCAGGGTATCCCGGGCCCCCAGGCCGCAGGGGAGGGCCCCGGCGGCCGTCAGCGCGTCCCAAAGGGCGGGGGCGTCCGCCGGGGCGCAGTAGAGCTCAAAGCCGTCCTCGCCGGTGTACCCGGTGCGGGAGACCAGACAGGGCCGGCCGTCCACCGTGCCGTGGAGCACGGCGGTGTAGTTCTTCGCCGGAAGGTCCGCCGTCAGGGTGCGCAGCAGCACCTCCGCACCGGGCCCCTGGAGGGCGAGCTGGGCCGTCTGGTCGGAGAGATCCTCCAAAGTGCAGTCCCCGGCCAGGTGGGCGGCCATCCAATCCCGGTCCTTGCCGGTGTTGGAGGCGTTGACCACCGCCAGCCAGGCCGTGTCTGAGCAGCGGTAGACGATCAGATCGTCCACCACGCCTCCGTCCTCGTAGCACATGGGGGAATAGCGGGCCTGGCCGTCCGCCATGCCGGAAAAGTCGTTGGTCATGAGCCGGTTGAGGTTGGCCAGGGCGTCGGGGCCCCGGAGGAGCAGCTCTCCCATGTGGCTGACGTCGAACAGGCCGCAGCCGGTGCGCACGGCCCTGTGCTCGGCGATGACGCCGGAGTACTGCACCGGCAGCAGCCATCCGGCAAAGGGAACCAGCTTGCCCCCCGCCGCCGTGTGGCGGTCGTAGAGCGGAGTTTTGCGTTCCATTTCCATGCCCTCCTTTAAAATTGGGGTCAAAAAAAGCGCATGGCAATGCTGCCATGCGCCTCTGTTCGGTTGCCTGAGAGTTTTGCCCCCGTCGGCGCGGACTGCGGTCCGCTTTCCAGAGCCTCGTCCGGGGCCGGTCCTTCTGCCTGAGAGATCACTGCGCTGCCCCTTCGGCGGCGGCGGTGTGCCGCGCTCTCCCCACCCCATCATCCGACCATATGAACTTCAGTAGGACTTCTATACTTTATAGTATACGGGACGGAGGGGAAAATGTCAACTACCTTCTGCCGGGGAGTGGAGGGCGGCCTCTCCCCGGTGCTTCCCCCGGCAGATAAGCTGGGTCATGGTGCCCATAGGGCAATACACACACCATGAGCGGGGTTTGAAAAGCACCATTGTGACCAGCCCCAGCACCGTAGAGGTGAGCATGACGCTGTAAAAGCCAAAGGCGAATTGGGCCACGCCGGGGGAAAAGAGGGTTCCATAGTAGGCCCAGTGCCAAGGCAGCCGGAACGTCCAAAGCAGAGTGACGGCCTGGCGCAGCTCCTGCGCGCCGGCAAAGACCAGATATGTGCTCCAGAGCATCTGGAAGAACATCAGCAGAAAAAAGCCCAAAAACCCGTAGCGGAACGCCTTGCTTTTCATCCACCGGGGAATATCGGCCCGCCGGGAGAGGCCGAAGCGTCCACCCAGCAGGCTGAACAACTGTCCCCGTCCACAAGAGCGGTTGCAGTAGCCCTTATCCCCGCCCGCAAAGGCGATGACCAGAGGGATGAAAAAGCAGAGGAGGCCCAACCAGGCAAAGAGGATGTTGAAGAAGCCCAACACCAGATAGAGGAGAGAGGCGATCCAGAGGAAGTCATACCAGCGCTTTTTCATGGGCGATTCTCCTCCAGTGTAATTATGGTAGCCGGGCACTCCGCCGCGCACTTGCCGCAGCCGACGCATCGGTCTGCATCCACCCGGGCTGTGATACCGTTCCAGATTCGGATGGCGGAGAGGGGACAGACGCGGACACAGCAGCCGCAGGCCACGCAATCCGCCCCGATCTTTGCCGTTCTTCGGTGGTGTTTTCGCAAATCCATAGGCAACCCCCTTACTGAGATGCGCCCAGTATAGGGGATGGACGGGGCTGCCGTCTGTGATAAACTCACACAGATGTGAGGAAGTGTACGGCCTGCCGTTCGGGGCGGCATCTGGCGCGGGCCATTTTTCCGATGACAGATGCCCCATGTAACGCAAAGGCGCCGCAGACTGAAACCAATCTGCGGCGCATGTGTACTCAGAAGTTGTAGTCAAGGATCAGCCAGTCCAGGTCGCTGAAATCCTGCTCATCCAGGGACCAGTAGTTGTCGTCGCCCAGGGTGATCTGCACCACCTTGCTCTGGGCCTCCAGATACTCCGCCTCGGGCAGCTTTTCCAAGGTCAGGTCGATGACCAGGCGGCACCACTCCGCGTCATAAGCGGCGTACTCCTCATCGGTCATGGAGTCCACATCCTGGCTGTAGAGAGCTTCGGCACGGGCGTCGGGGGTGTCGCCCCACAGGGCCTCGGCAACCCGGTCAAATACGTCCAGAGGCTCCACAGTGACTTTGACGCCGAAGGTGCCGTCGTCCACCTCCGTGGCGGTATCCACGGTGTACTTGGCCTTGGCGTAGACCTGCTTATACATGTCAACTACCTCGGCCTTGAGTTCGTCGGTCAGGTCGTCGATCAGGAAGGCGGAGGCGAAAAAGTCAGCCTCGGTCTCCAGGCTGGACAGGTAGGTTTCCTCAGCCTCATTCTCGGTAATGTCGATCAGCTCCAGGAAGTCGGGATCATAAACGCCTTTGTAGTTCTCGTCCAGAATACCCTGAACATACGTGGTGGCATCGTCGGCGCTGAGACCGCCGCCGCAGGCGGAAAGGGATAGGACGAAGGTGAGGGACAGAGCGGCTGCGGTAACACGTTTCCAGATTTTGCGCATAGGGGTTCCTCGCTTTCTCTTCTCTTTTTTGGGTTCCGGTTCTCTTTATTTTATATAGTACGCGCCGGGGCGCGGACCGGATGGGGAACGGCCTGCGGCGGAATTGCCGCAGCAAAGCCCATGGGCTTTGCTCAAGGGGGCTGAAGGCGGACTCAGCCGCACAGGTCGATGATGGCCTGGGTAAAGATCTTGGCGGCGGTGAGCTGGTCGGCAATGCAGGTGTGCTCGTCGGCGCCGTGCATGTTGCCGTTAAAGCCGGGCATACAGCAGCCGAAAGCCACGCCGCCGGGAATATCGTGGACGTAGGTGCCTCCGCCGATGGCCAGGCACTCCCCCTTGTAGTCGGTGTACTGCTCGTAGCACTTGAGCAGGGCCTTGACCAGCGGGGAGTCAGCGGGGGTGTGGTGGGGAGCGTCCATCTCGCCGGAGACGGAAAAGCCAAACTTGGAAAAAGATGCCTCTGCGGCGGTGCGGCAGTTCTCATCGTTGGCGCAGATGGGTACCCGGCTGTCAAACTGGCCCTCCAGGCCGGTGCCGGTGACGGTCAGCAGGGAAAAGGCCAGGGTCAGCGCCCCGGACAGCTCATCGGACTGGGCGATGCCCAGGGCCTTGCCGGCGCAGTCGCCGTGAGGGAAGAGGGCGCTCAGGGCGCGGAGGGCGGCGGTGGAGCCCACCTTGGCCAGGGGAAGGGAGCAGAGCAGATGGAGCAGGCCGGTGATGGCGTTGACGCCCTCCTCCGGCAGGGAGGCGTGGGCGCCCTTGCCGCGGCAGAGGATGTGCAGGCTGTCCCCCTCCTCGCGCAGCTCGTAGCGCACGCCGGTCTCGGCGGCGGCCCGGTCGCAATAGGGGCGGGCGGCGTCGGCGGACAGGCCGGCCACCAAGCACTCGGCCTCCGGCGGGAGCACGTTGATGCGGAAGCCACCGCGGAACTCGGTCACCCGGGGGGTGGCGGTCTCCGCGGGCCAGGACTTGGTGAACACCGGCTTATAGCTGCCCTTCTCGATGTTGATGAGGGGGAACTCCGCGTCGGGGGAGAAGGCATAGGGGGCGTAGGGCTCCCGGGCGTAGTAGTAGGCGATGTCGCTGGAACCGCTCTCCTCGTCGGTGCCCATCAGCAGGCGGGCGTTGCGCCGGAGGGGGACGCCCAGCTCCTTCACGGCCTTCATGGCCAGCAGGACAGCGGCCACGGGGCCCTTGTCATCGTCGGTGCCCCGGCCGTAGAGCATGCCGTCCACCTCCTTGGGCACATAGGGCTCCGTCACTGTCCAGCCGGTGCCCTCGCCCACCACGTCCAGGTGGCAGAGAATGTGAAGGGCGGTCTCCTTGTCGTTGAGATCGGCGGTGCCCACGTAGTTATCGTAGTTGCGGGTGGCAAAGCCCAGCTCTTCGGCCAGCTTCAGACCCTCCGCCAGGGCGGCGGCGGGGCCGGGGCCGAAGGGCATGCCAGGCAAGGGCTCCTCCCGCACGCTGCGAATGCGTACCAGCCGGGAGATGGCCTCCACCAGCTCAGCCCGGCGCTCAGGGGCGTCAAAATAGGCGTTGATTTTTTCCTCGTACATGGCGTTATTCCTCCTCGCTCTCCTCCGCATGGGCGCCGGTCAGCTCACCCAGGTATTTATAGACCGTATACCGGGAGACCTGGAGCCGCTTGGCCACAAAAGGCACCGACTTGCGGAAGGAGAAAGCGTTCTTTTGGTCCAGAAGGGCGATGATCTTCATCCGGTCCCGCTTGTTCAGGGCGCTGACCGGCTTGCCAACGGCGGCCAGACACTCGTCAAAGACATCGGCCAGACGGCTGTCCCCGCCGTGCCACAGGGCGCTCTGAAGGTCGGCCTCCGCGCTCATGAGGTCCACCAGAATGCGGTTGGCGTACACCAGGGAGCTGTAGTCGAAGTTGATGCCAAGGGCCAGGTTGTATCCCTCCCCGATGAGGTGGAAGGTGCTGCTCTTGATCTGCTGGCCCGATGGGGTGGTGGCGTAGAGATTGACGAAGTCGGTTACCAGAGCGTCCTCGTCCAGCTCCTTGGCGGTGCCCAGGATGTCCAGGGTGGAGCCCACGGTCCGGCCGGAGACGTGCCCGTTGTAGATGGACAGGATGGGGTGGCGGGGGTCCCCCATGTCGTGGACCAGGGTCTCACAGGTGGAGCCGAACATCTCCGCGATGCCGCGGGCCGTCCGGTCCAGAAATTCAAAGGCTTCCTCACGGTCCATTGCCACAGCTCCTTTCCAGCAAACGATCAACCTTATTCTAACCGGACGCCGGGGAAAAAGCAAGATGATTTACAGATGGAGCGGGAACTGGTATACTGGGAGAAGAAAGGGGGAATTGTCACATGTCAATGTCAGCCGCGCAGGCCAGGCGGCAGGCCGTGGCCCAGGCGCTGGAGGAGGCCGTGGGGCCGGTGAGCGCCGCCGCCTTGGCCGAGCGCTTCTCCGTCAGCCGGCAGATCATCGTGGGCGATGTGGCCCTGCTCCGGGCCGGAGGGACGGATATCCTGGCCACGCCCCGGGGGTATCTCCTGGGCGGACGGGGAGGCGGCGTGGAGCGCACCGTGGCCTGTGTTCACGCTCCGGAGGAGATGGAGCGGGAGCTCAACGCCATCGTGGACGCCGGGGGCGAGGTGGTGGACGTAATCGTGGAGCACCCGGTTTACGGCCAGCTCACCGGACTGCTGGGGGTGCGCTCCCGGTACGACGTGGCTGAGTTCGTCCGGCGGGTGGAGGAGCACGGAGCCCGTCCGCTCTCAGCATTGACCGGCGGAATCCACCTGCACACGGTTCGCTGCCCGGATGAGAAAACGTTCCGCAGAGTGAGGAAATCACTGGAAGCTGAGAACTTTTTGCTTAATATGTGAAATTTGACTTACTAAAGTGTGATGGTATATATTAAATTTGACGAAAAAGTATTGCCAAATTGTAAATGATGGTGTATCATAAGGTACGAATCCTAGGGTTGGGGAGGCTTTTAGGATTCGCATTAAAAAAGGGAGGGTTATTATGAACTCACCACGCATGAGACGCTTTGGGAAACTCTTGCTCGTCGTATTCGCCCTTGCATGTGTTCTTACCACAGCCGCATTCGCAGAAGGTGACGCTGAGGTTGTCAGCGCGGTTCACGGTACCATCGCGTCCCTGCTGCCGCCCGTCGTGGCCATCGGCCTGGCGCTGATCACCAAGGAAGTCTACTCGTCGCTGTTCCTGGGTATCCTGGTTGGCTGCTTCCTGCAGGTCAACGGCAATCCCATCGACGCGTTCCAGTTCTTTGTCAGCCACCTGTGCTCCAATGCCGGCGGCAACATGGGTATCCTGATGTTCCTGGTCATCCTGGGCACCATGGTGGCCCTGATGATCCGGGCCGGCGGCTCCAAGGCCTACGGCGACTGGGCTGTGTCCCACATCAAGACCAAATCCGGCGCCCTGTGGTCCACCTTCATCCTGGCGATTGTGCTGGGTGTGGATGACTACTTCAACAACCTGACCACCGGCAACGTGATGCGCCCCGTGGCCGACGGCCACCACATCTCCCGCGCCAAGCTGTCCTACATGTGCGATGCCACTGCGGCGCCTGTGTGTATCATGATGCCCGTCTCCTCCTGGGCGGCGGCCGTTACCGGCGTAATCGGCAATGAGGAGGTCGGCTTCCAGATCTTCCTGCGGGCCATCCCCTTCAACTACTACGCCATCCTGACCCTGGTGTTCATCATTGTGATGACCTGCCTCAACATCGACTACGGCCCCATGCGCACCCACGAGCTCAACGCCGCCAAGGGCGACCTCTATACCACGCCTGAGCGTCCCTTTGAGAATGCCGCTGAGATGAAGTTTAATCCCGATGGCAAGGTCATCGACCTGGTCATTCCTGTTATTATCCTGATCATCGGCTGCGTGTCCTCGATGATCTATGTGGGCTTCCAGAACGGAGGCCATGACCTCATCACCGCCTTTGCCAACACCTCCGCCTTTGACGCCCTGCCTCTGGGCTCTCTGATCGCCCTGATCATCAACATGATTTATTTCATGGTGCGCCGCTCCATGAAGTTCACCGAACTGATGGACTGCCTGCCCGAGGGCTTCAAGCAGATGGTGCCCGCCATCCTGATCCTGTGCCTGGCCTGGACCATCGGCGACGTGACCAAGGGCCTCGGCGCCCCCGAGTTTGTGGCCGGCATCGTGAAGAACCTCAGCGGCAGCCTGTATGCCCTGCTGCCCGCCGTAGTGTTCATCATCGCCGCGTTCCTGGGTTTCGCCACCGGTACCTCCTGGGGCACCTTCTCCATCCTGCTGCCCATCGTCATCCCGGTGTTCTCCGGCGGTACTCCTGCTGTGGATCTGACCGTGGGTGACCTGAACAACAACCTGCTGATGATCTCCATCGCTGCCACTTTGGGCGGCGCGGTTATGGGCGACCACTGCTCTCCCATCTCCGACACCACGATCATGGCGTCCTCCGGCGCTCAGTGCTACCACCTGAACCACGTGGCCACTCAGTTGCCCTACGCTGTGACCGTCGCGGTTGTGGCCTTCGTCAACTATATCATCACCGCGTTTATCCAGGTTCCCTTCATCTGCCTGCCCATCGCCATTGTCTCTATGGTGCTTGTCATGCTGGTGATCGGCAAGGTCAACCACTCCATGAACGCCCACTCTCAGCGCGATTAACTCTTACATAAAAAACCCCCCGCTCTTGGAGCGGGGGGTTTTTTGCGCAGCACATGACTTTTTTTACAAAAATTTAGCGATTATTCTGTCGGATATTGACAAAGTCTGTTAAGATTTGCAAAAATCTATTGTCAAACTGTTAACAATCTTGTATGATAGCCCTCGAGTCCTTGGGTTGGGGAGCTTTTAGGATTCACAATTTCATAGGAGGGCCATTATGAATTCACCACGTATGAAACGGTTCGGCCAATTCCTGCTGGTCATTTTTGCACTTGTATGTGTCCTGATGACAGCAGCATTTGCCGAGGGCGACGTGGAGCACACCAGCTTTGTCTGGGGCACCGTCGCATCCTTGCTCCCGCCGGTGGCGGCCATCGTCCTGGCTTTGATCACCAAGGAAGTGTATTCGTCTTTGTTCCTGGGCATTATCGTGGGCTGCTTCCTGTATACCAACGGCAGCCCCATTGATGCGTTCCAGGATTTTGTCTCCCGCCTGACATCCAATGCCGGCGGCAACATGGGCATTCTGATGTTCCTGGTCATTCTGGGCACCATGGTAGCCCTGATGATCCGGGCCGGCGGCTCCAAGGCCTATGGCGACTGGGCTGTGAGCCATATCAAGACCAAGTCCGGCGCCCTGTGGTCCACCTTCATCCTGGCCATCGTGCTGGGCGTGGACGACTACTTCAATAACCTGACCACCGGTAATGTGATGCGGCCCGTCACCGACGGCCACCACATCTCCCGCGCCAAGCTGTCCTATATGTGCGACGCCACCGCGGCCCCTGTGTGCATTATGATGCCCGTCTCCTCCTGGGCGGCGGCTGTCACCGGTATCATCGGCAACGAGGAGGTGGGCTTCCAGATCTTCCTGAAAGCCATCCCCTACAACTATTACGCCATTCTGACCCTGGTGTTCATCGTTGTGATGACCTGCCTGAATATCGACTACGGTCCCATGCGCAAGCATGAGAACAACGCCGCCAAGGGCGACCTCTACACCACGCCCGAACGCCCCTTTGCCGGTGTGGAAGAGATGAAGTTCAATCCCAATGGCAAGGTCATCGACTTGGTACTGCCGGTGCTTGTGCTGGTGGGGTGCTGCGTGGGCTCCATGGTCTATGTGGGCTACCAGAACGGCGGCACCGACCTCATCACCGCCTTCGCCAATACCTCCGCCTTTGACGCCCTGCCTCTCGGCTCACTGGTTGCCCTGATCTTTACCATGATCTTCTTCATGGTGCGCCGGGCCATGAGCTTCACTGAGCTGATGGACTGCCTGCCCAACGGCTTCAAGCAGATGGTGCCCGCCATCCTGATCCTGTGCCTGGCCTGGACCATCGGCGATGTGACTAAGGCCCTCGGCGCCCCCGAGTTTGTGGCGGACCTGGTGTCCAAGTTCGGCCCCGGCCTGAAGAACTTCCTGCCCGCCGTGGTGTTCCTGATCGCCGCGTTCCTGGGTTTCGCTACCGGCACCTCCTGGGGCACCTTCACCATCCTGCTGCCCATCGTCATCCCAGTGTTCTCCGGCGGCATTCCCGCTGCCGATCTGACCTCGGAACTGATCAACGGCAACGATATGCTGATGATCGCCATCGCGGCCACCCTGGGCGGCGCGGTTATGGGCGACCACTGCTCTCCCATCTCCGACACCACGATCATGGCGTCCTCCGGCGCCCAATGCTACCACCTCAACCACGTGGCGACTCAACTGCCCTACGCCATGACGGTGGCCGCCGTGTGCTTCGCCAACTACATTCTCGCATCCTTTATTCAGAATGTGGTTATCAATCTGGCCATTGCCATTGTGTGTATGGTAGTAGTCCTGCTGGTGATCGGCAAGCTGAACCACTCCATGAACCGCCACTCCCAGCGCGACTGAAATCCGCAGAGCTGATCAAAAATCCCCCGCTCCTTAGAGAGCGGGGGATTTTTTGCGGCTTATTTCGCAATCCAGAGCAGGTTGCTGTCGGTGACGAAGTTGGGCACGCTGTAGAGCACCAGAGCCTGGTCGATGCCGTTCTGGGCGATATAGTCGGCGATGGAGAGCTTGTAGTAGCGCAGATCCAGCAGGTGGATCTCAGAGAAGTGGGGGGTGAGGAAGGGCACCAGGGAGTCGGCGTAGGAGTCCCGGATTATCAGCAGCCTGGGGCCGTCGGGATTGTTGGCGTTCTTTACGACGCCCAAAGGCTGGTTGCCGCCCAGGAACATGGAGTACTTGTCCTTGACGGAGAGGAAGGAGGTGTCGTAGAGCTGCCGGGGTTCCTCCACCGGGTTGCCCTTGTTGTCGTAGGTGTGACTCGCCACGGTGATGCCGTCGTCGGGCACGTAGGTAGAGATGGTGTCCGGGCGCACCCACCGCACGCCGGAGGAGGAGAACACGGTGCCGTAGAACTCGGTGGAGCGGACGGTCTCGGTGTAGTCGTTCAGGGGTACGGGGGTGTAGCCCAGGGCGGTGGCCAGTCCGGTATAGCCGTAGTAAGCCCCCAGGCTGGTCCAGTGGTGGTCGGTGCGGTAGAAGATGTCCTCGCCCTTGTGCTCCCACAGGGGGGTGTAGAGGTCGGCCCAGGACGCACCGGGCACGGAAGCCTTGGCCTGCTCCAGAATGGCGGTCTGGCTGGCGTTGGGGGCTCCGGCGGGCAGCCGGTCGGCCCAGATGCAGGCTTGGGTGGGGATCAGGGAGAAGGTCACAGGGATATCCACATTTTCCACAAAGTTGTTCACATAATTCAGATTATTCGTCACCTTTTCCCCGTCTGGCTCGTCGAAGCGGGAGATCAGGGTGTCACCGGCGGCAAAATAGACATTGTTGTTCTCTTTCTTGCCCAGGACACGCTCGGTGGTGGACTTGAGGGCGATCCAGCCGTCCCGCCCCACAAACTGATCGGTGGTGTAGGTTTCGAAGTCCTTCATAAACTGCCCGTTCAGCAGGGTTTTGACACTGGGGACGGGGAGCTGCTCCAGGTTGCGGTTCTCCATCTGGGAGAAGGTGCGGTCGGGCGAGACGGCATTGGCCACCAGGAACACCCCGAGAAAGGCGCAGAACAGGGCGGAGAGGAAGATGCAGTATTTCTTTGTCATGGCTTGCCTCCTGAGTCAGAATCGGAAGTAGAGGAAGGGGTTGTAGGTGGCGTCCACCAGGTAGGCGGTGGAGAAGACCAGCCCTGCCAGCAGCAGAATGGGGAGGAGCGCCAGCCTGGGCTTTTCGGGCAGGCGCTTCCACAGCTTGGCGGCCAGCGGGGTGGAGGCCACAGCGGCGATGATAAGCATGGGGAGAAAAGAGAAAAAATAATACGATACGTTGTCGTTTGTCAGGCCGCCGCCCAGGCCGAACATGGCCTTGAGGTAGGCTCCCATATGGCCGAAGTCCTCCACGGCGAAGATGGCCCAGCTCACCAGTACCAGAAACAGGGTGTATAGGTGCTGGAGGGCGGCGGGAAGCTTCTGGAGGAGCTTGCCCAGGAAAGCCTTTTCCAAAATCAGCAGGACGGCGAAGTAGAGTCCCCAGATGAGGAAGTTCCAGCTCGCCCCGTGCCAGATGCCGGTGGCCGCCCACACCACCAGAAGGTTGAAAAACAGCCGGGGCTTGCTCACCCGGTTGCCCCCCAGGGGGATATAGAGGTACTCCCGGAACCAGGTGCCGAGGGAGATGTGCCACCGCCGCCAGAACTCGGTGACCGACTTGGCGATATAGGGGTAGTTGAAGTTGCGCATGAACTCGAAGCCCAGCATCCGGCCCAGGCCCACAGCCATGTCGGAGTAGCCGGAGAAGTCGAAGTAGAGCTGGAAAGCGAAAGCGGCCACGCCCAGCCATGCCCCAGCAGTGGTGAGCTCCCCGGCGGGGAGGGCCAGAATGGTATCCCACAGCTTGCCGATGTTGTTGGCCAGCAGGACCTTTTTCGCCAGGCCCACCACGAAGATCTGCACGCCGGAGGCAAACTGCTCGGGGGAGTGGGTGCGGTGGTTGATCTGGTCGCCCAGATCTTTGTATTTGATGATGGGACCGGCGATGAGCTGGGGGAAGAGTGTGACGAAGGTGCCGAAGTTGACGAGGCTGCGCTGCACCTTGGCGTCGTCCCGGTACACGTCGATGGTGTAGCTCATGGTCTGGAAGGTGTAGAAGGAGATGCCGATGGGCAGATGGATGTTCAGCACCGGCATGAAGGTCAGCCCCACCGCCTGGAGGGAGCCAGCCAGGAAGTCCCAGTACTTGAAGAACAGCAGCAGGGCCAGGTTGAACACGATGGAGGAGGCCACGGCCATCCGCGCGCCCCGGTCGTTGTCCCGTGCTTTGCACCGTTCCACCAGAAGACCGTGGACATAGTCGATGGCGGTGGAGAGGAACATGATGGACACATACAGCTGTTCACCCCAGTAGTAGAAAAACAGGGAGGAGATCAGCAGCACGCCGTTGCGCAGCTTCCGGGGCACTAGGTAGTAGACCAACAGCGTCAGCACCAGGAAATAAAATAAGAAAATGGGGGTGGAAAAGACCATGTGGCGTCCTCCTCAAATCAGCTTTACAGAAATCAGAGTTGGGCGGGAGGCCCCGCCCAACTCACGGCAGTTGAACTCCCATGCGCAGTCTGTATGGCAGTTCCGGATCAAGAACTATGGGAGCGCAAGGGGCGGCCAGCCAGCCTTGCAGGAAGGGCATTGGCTTAGAACAGCGCGTTGAATTCGTTCACGATGGCGTCACAGTCCTCGTGGACCACCATCATCACATAGCTGCCATTGGAGACCACCCGGGAATTGTTCTGCCAGGCCTCGATGGCGCTGGGGTACCAGGCGCCGCCGGCTACCTGAGCGTCGATGCGGTCCTGGAAGATGCCCTTCACCGTGTCCACATCACTGCTGTCAGCCACTTCCACCAGGGCGATCTCGCCGGAGTTCATGGTCATCATATTGATGTAGGGCAGGCACTGGTTGGTCTTGATGTCAGACAGGCCGGGATAGACGTCCTTGATCATAGTTGCATCCGCCAGGGAGAGCATTCCGAACTGATGATTGGTGGTGACGGTGCTGTAAAAAGCGGACAGATCCACGCTGCTGTCCGGGGTGCTGGCAGAGCCGGAGCCGGAAGCGCTGCTTCCGCCGCTGGAGGAGCTGCCGCTCCCGGAGGAGGAGCCGCCGCCGGAGGCGGGCTTGTCCGCCTCGAACTTACAGCGGACGATGCAGGAGGCGGACAGGCCGGTCTTGCTGTCGGTGACTGTGACGGTGGCGGTGCCGGGGGCCACAGCGGTGACCAACCCCTTGTTGGAGATTGTGGCTACCGCCTCATTGTCAGAGGTCCAGGTGTAGGTCCCCTTCTCAGGCTTGGACTCGGCCTTCAGCTGATAGGCGGCGCCTGCCTTGAACAGAGAGAAGTCGGAGGAATTCAGGGACAGGCTCTTTTTTGCCGCTGGCTCCTCCACATGGGGCTTGGAGCTGTCCCCCTGATCCTTGTCCGGCTGGGACGCGTCGGGCTGAGAGGCATCGGGCTGGGAGGACTCAGGCAGGGAGAGGTCGGGCTGGGACGCGTCGGGGGTGGAGACGCTCCCCTGGCTGGAGGAGACGGAGCCGTCTGGATTGGACTGAGAGCCGCTCTCCCCCTTGGGGCCGCAGGCGGTCAGCAGGGTCAGGGAGAGGGCCAGAGCCAAAAGGCGAGTGTAGGTACGGTATTTCATCTGAAAAACTCCTTTATCATCAAAATGTTCTGTGTGCCGGAATCGGTTTCAAAAGATTTGACGCAGGAGCGGGAAAAAGGTTCCCGAAACTTTTAAAAAGTTTTGTCACTGCGGCCTGTTTTGCAAAATCTGAACTATTATATCAGGATTTTAGGGAAAATACCACCCTGATTCCCGCTGAAAGAAAAATTTCCGCAAGATAGAAGCTTGCACCTGCTCGGTAGAGGAACAGCTTGGCGAATCTTAAAACTCAGAAGATGAAAACTCCCGGATGCCTTACCTTGTAAGGCATCCGGGAGTTGGTATGGTTAAAGGCCCAACAGACCGCCGGGCTGGAAACGGGGCCTGGCTCAGGAGAGCTGGAATTGTCCGGTGTACAGATGGTAGTAGCGTCCTTTTTTCTCCAGCAGCTGGTCGTGGCTGCCCTTCTCCTCGATCTGTCCGTGCTCAATGACCACGATGCAGTTGTAGTTACGGACGGTGGAGAGGCTGTGGGCGATGACAAACACGGTCCTGCCCTCCATCAGGGTATCCATTCCCTTCTGGATGAGCGCCTCTGTACGGGTATCGATAGAGGAGGTGGCCTCGTCCAGGATCATCACCGGGGGATCGGCCACCGCAGCCCGGGCAATGGCCAGCAGCTGCCGCTGGCCCTGGCTCAGGTTGCCGCCGTCTCCGGATACCATCGTCTGGTACCCCTGGGGCAGGCGGCGGATGAAGG
>OGZI01001623.1_pt1 | contig 21548 bp, 18 predicted proteins | sample 1576711 | NCBI WGS metagenome assembly OGZI01 (sample SAMEA3541482, study PRJEB24748) | human gut metagenome | biome: human gut; feature: human-associated habitat; material: faeces | place: China | collected 2012
CACGCAAAGGAAAGCACTTAATGTGCTTTCCGTCTTGCGCAGGACTGTAGAGCAGGAAACTTAGCCCGTGCCGGGCCCGCTGAGACCAGACCGGCGGGATGGACCGGGTCAGATGGGGCTTTGATGCATGGGTGGTCTGTTGTTGTGCAAATGGGTATCATACTGTGGTTATTGCATCGACTCTGTGATGCATGTTTGTACGTTCCCGGCGGTCGGTTTGCCAGAAGCGCCCCGTCGGTTGTTCCAGACCCGTTTCGAAGAAAGGAAACCACACTCACCTATGGCAGCTAAAAAATCATCTCCCTTGAAGATCATTCCGCTTGGCGGCCTTGACGGCATCGGCAAGAACATGACGGTCTTCGAGTGCGGCGACGACATGGTGCTCGTCGACGCCGGCCTTATGTTCCCGGATGACTCCCAGCCCGGTATCGACCTGGTGCTTCCCGACTACACCCATGTTCTTGAGAACGAGGAGAAGCTCCGCGGCATCATCGTCACCCACGGCCACGAGGACCACACCGGTTCGCTTCCGTATCTGCTGCAGGACCTCAACAATAAGGTGCCCATCTTCTCGAGCAAGCTGACGCTCGGCTTTATCGAGGGCAAGCTCTCCGAGTTCCGCATTCGTGCACCCAAGTTCCGTGAGGTCAAGGGCGGCAGCCACGTCAATTTGGGTGGCATTTCGCTTGACTTCTTCTCGATGACGCACTCCATCCCGGGCGCTCTGGGCGTGTTCATTCGCACCAACCAGGGCACCGTTATGCACACCGGCGACTTTAAGCTCGACCAGACGCCCATCGACGGCGTCACGCCCGACTATGCCGCTATCAGCCGCTTTGCCAAGCAGGGCATCGACCTGCTGCTGTCCGACTCAACCAACGCCACGGTCCCCGGCTTTACCAAGTCCGAGGCTGAGGTTGGCCCCAATCTGCTGCATGCCATCAAGAATGCTCCGGGCCGCGTGTTCGTCGCGTCGTTCTCGAGCCATATCCATCGTCTGCAGCAGATCTGCGATGCCGCTCGCAAGTGCGGCCGCAAGGTCGTCGTGACCGGTCGTTCCATGCTCACCAACACCCGCGTGGCGCGCGAGCTCGGTTATCTCAACATCGATGATGCCGATATCATCGATGCCTTCGATATTGACAACCTGCCCGACGACAAGATCGTCGTCATGTGCACCGGTTCGCAGGGCGAGCCGCTGTCGGCACTTTCGCGCATGGCCAACGGCGAGCACAAGACGCTCTCCATCCACGAGGGCGATACCGTCATCCTCTCGGCAACGCCGGTCCCCGGTAACGAAAAGGCCGTTCAGCAGGTCGTTAACAGCCTCGCAAAGCTTGGCTGCGACGTGTGGGATAAGAACCGCGCCCTCGTTCACGTCTCGGGCCACGGTAGCCAGGAGGAGCTCAAGCTCCTGATGGCCATGGCCAAGCCCACGTATTTTATGCCGGTTCACGGTGAGGCCGTGCATCTGCGCGCCCATGCCCAGCTGGCCCGCAAGATGGGCATCAAGGACGATCATATCTTTATCCTCGATAACGGCGACACGCTCGAGATGCGCGGTGGTATCGTCAAGCGCGGTACGCCCGTCGAGTCCGGTGTCGTTTACGTCGACGGCCTGCGTATCGGCGATACCGACCCCATCGTCCTGCGCGATCGCCAGAAGCTCGCCAACGACGGTATGGTCACGGCCGTTGCCATCGTCTCCCTCAAACATAAGAAGATCGAGGCCATCGAGTTCTCGGGCCGCGGCGTCTCGTTTGCCATCGACGACCAGTTCTCCGAGGATGCCTCCGCGTCCATTATGAAGACGATCGAGAAGGGCAAGTTCAGCTTTACGAGCAGCGGTTCCGATGCCATTCGCAAGGCCGTGCGCGACTCGCTCTCTAACTTTATCTGGAGCCGTACGCGCACTCGTCCGATGATCATCCCGGTCGTCATGGAGGTTTAGTTTGGCGCGCGGATCTGCTCAAAACGCCAAAGGCAATAAAGCCAACAACCAACCGGCATCTGCTAAGGGTGCCGGTTCCCATCTTCGTGCCAATAAGGGCCACGAGGCCGAGTTCGACGATTTTGAGCCCCTGGTCGAGCCTTCGGCCAACCGCGATATCGCCGGCGTGGTCATTGCCGTTTTGGCGATTGCGTCCTTTATTGCCGTGATATCGCCGGCGACCGCACCCGTTACGGCTGCGGTTGCTGGTTTCTACCACCTTGGCTTTGGCCTGGGCGCCTACGTGCTGCCGATCGTTATTTTGCTGTTTGCCGCCACGCTCTTTTTAGGCGAGGACTCGCCGCTCAACGTGCGCTCTGTTGCGGGCGGCGCCGTGGTCTTTATCGCCGTCGTCTCCCTTCTTTCACTGATGGTGCCGGGTACGAGCGACTCGTGCGACCTTATGTTCACGCCGCAAAACCTGTCCGCCTCGGGTGGCTACATCGGTGCGTTTATTGCGAGCGCGCTGCAGAATGCCCTGGGTAAGCCTATTGCGATGGTGGTCCTGTTGGGTCTGGCCGTCGTCGGCTTTGTCATCATCGGCTTTTCGGTGGGCGGCGTTTTGCGCTCTGCCCGTGACCGTGCGGCCGATTTTGCCGAGCGCCGTCGTGCCGACGTCAACGTGAGTCCGTGGGGTGACGACGAAGCCCTGTCGGTGCCCGGCGTTGCTCGTCCGCACCTGAGCATTCTTCGTCAAAAGGGATCCGATATGTCCGCGACCACGGTCATGGGCAACGATGCGGACCCGGTTTTGGACGATGACGACGAAGACGAGGATCCGTTTGTCGACGTGTCCGATGCCGTTGAGGCCGAACGCGCTAAGACCACGCTGCTGCCGCGCCGTCATGCCAAGAAAGGCAAGTCGGCCCCTAAGCTCAATACGAGTGAGCCCGACCCGTCTTGGTCCGAGAGCGAGATTGAACTTACCGAAGGTGATGACGAGGACGACGAGTCCCCGCTCGAGACTGCTAAAACCACCTTGCTTCCGCGACGTCATGCAAAGCGCGGTCAGGTGACCGGCCAGCTTTCAATGGAGGACGATCCGGCCAAGATCGACGAGTCCGAGCCGCCGTTTGCCGTGAATCCCGTCTCGGCCGCCCCTCAAATTCCGGATTTCCTCAAGCATCCCAAGGTTGCCGATGCGTCTGTTGCGAGCGCTGCCGAGGCGTCTACTTCGAGCGATGGGGGAGCGGACAATGCCCCCGCGGATAACGAGGGCGAAGAAGAGGACGGCCTTAAGCTGCCGCCGCTCGAAATCCTGCATGCAAACCCTCAGTCCGCTTCTGCCGCATCTTCGGACAAGGAACTGGAACAGACCGCCGAGTCGTTGCAGTCCACGCTGCTTGAGTTTGGCCGTAGCGCCCGCGTCGTCGGCTGGATTGCCGGCCCCACGGTGACGACCTTTAAGCTGCAACCCGGCGAGGGCGAGCGCGTGAGCAAGATTTCGAGCCTTGAGGACGACATCGCACTGTCGCTTGCTGCTCAGTCCGTGCGTATCTTTGCGCCGATTCCCGGCACCTCGCTCGTGGGTATCGAGATTCCCAATCGCAAGCGTCAGAACGTCAACTTGGGTGATGTTCTGCCCTATGTTAAGGGCGGTCCGCTTGAGCTTGCCATCGGCCGCGATGCAGAGGGCACGCCGGTCGTCGCCGACCTCGCCAAGATGCCCCATCTGCTGATCGCCGGTACCACGGGTTCTGGTAAGTCGGTCATGATCAACTCCATCATCACGACTCTGCTTATGCGCGCCCTTCCCGAGGACGTTCGCTTGATCATGGTCGACCCCAAGCGTGTCGAGCTCGCAGGCTATAACGGCCTTCCGCATCTTTACGTGCCCGTAGTGACCGAGCCCAAGCAGGCCGCGAGTGCCTTGCAGTGGGCGGTGTCCGAGATGGAGCGCCGCCTGAAGGTCTTCGAGCGCCTCAACGTGCGCAAGATCTCGACCTATAACGAAAAGCAGGCCGCCGGCGAGTTTGGGCATTACGATAACCCGCCGCAAAAGATGCCCTACCTGGTCATCATCATCGACGAGCTTTCGGACCTGATGATGGTTGCCGGCAAGGACGTCGAGGCGTCGATTGTGCGTATCGCCCAGCTGGGCCGTGCCGCCGGTATCCACCTTATCGTGGCGACTCAGCGTCCGAGCTCTAACGTGGTGACGGGTCTCATCAAGGCAAATATTACCAACCGTATCGCCTTCAACGTCGCAACGGGTATCGACTCCCGCGTCATCATCGACCAGATGGGTGCCGAAAAGCTCACCGGCTTGGGTGACATGCTGTTCTCAAAGGTTGACTGGGGCAAGCCCCGCCGTATCCAGGGCTGTTTTGTCTCGGACGACGAAATCAACGAGATTGTCGAGTTCGTTAAGTCGCAGAGCGAGCCCGACTACCACGAGGAGATCCTGTCTGCCGTGGCGCCCGCTTCCATGTCCATGGCGGGTGGCGGCGGCATTGTCCGCACCGGAGTCGCCGAGCCGCAAGACGATGATCCGCTCATCTGGGAAGCCGCCCATATTGTGGTGGATTCGCAGCTTGGCTCCACATCTGGCCTGCAGCGCCGCCTGAAGGTTGGCTATGCGCGTGCCGGGCGTATTATGGATATGCTGGAAGAAAAGGGTGTCGTCGGTCCGCCCGACGGTTCCAAGCCGCGCGAGGTCCTGCTGGACGAGGAAGGGCTTGCCGCGCTGGAATCTGTCGACGCCGAGATGGCACGTGAAGATCGTGAGTTTGGAGGATTCTGATGGCTGCACGCTTTGGTGACATGCTGCTCGAGCAGCGTCGCCGAATGGGGCTTTCCATTCAGCAGGTCGCCAACACCATCAAAATCAGGCCGCAGATCATCGAGTTTTTCGAGACCGGTAACTTTGCTTCGATGCCCCCGCGCGGCTATGCGCAGGGCATGATTTCGAGCTATGCTCGCTTTTTGGGCCTCAATCCGCGCGAGGTCGTCAACGCTTATTTTGACGACCTGATGGCATACGAACGCGAGACGTCGCAGCAGGGCGGTCGTTTTCAGGACGCCGCCGGCTACGTCAATTCGCGTTCCTCGGTCGATAACGGGCGCTTTCTTATGGTTCAGGGCGGTCGTTCGACCCGCTATGGACAGCGTCCTCAGCAGGCCGGTTATATTACCGAGACGGGTTCGGGCGAGGAGATTCGCTCACAGCGTGACCGGTTCCGCAGTACGCCGATGCCCGAGGACCGTGCACTCCCCGCTGCCCGCGGCGTGGCGCGTGACCCTCGTGCCGGCTACGGCGACGGCGGCTATTCCGGGCGCGGTTACCGTGGTGTCTCCACCGGACGCTCTCGCGGTGGCTATATGGATGCCGATACCACGCAGGTGACGCCGCGACTTCGCTCTCAGTCTCAGCCGTGTGGCCAGCGCCCTTCGGCTCCGCGTTCGGGCCAGCGTGGCTATCAAGGCCGCGGTGAACTTGCGCCCCGCTCGGGTCAGCGCGGCCCTCAGGGCCAGGGTGGCTATCGTGGCCGTTCCGATAGCAATCGTGGTCGTATGCCTCAGGGGGGCGGCCGCAGCAGTTCCAGTCGTGGACGCGGCGGATCCCGTACTCCTCAAAACAACGGGCTCGATCCGCGTATCGTCTACGCTGGCATCGGTGCCGTGGCGTTGCTGCTGATCGTGCTCATCGTGGTACTTCTGCGCGGCTGCGCATCTTCGATGCCCGAGACCACGCCCGAGACGCCCACTGCTACCAAGACGACGACCAAGAAGTCTTCTAAGAAGACCGAAACGGTCGACGAGGACGAAGACACCGATGAGACGACGGACGAGTCGACCGATTCGGACGCCGCCAAGACGACGGCCAAGAAGGAAGAGAACGAGGTCACAAAGGTCAAGATCTCCGTTGCCAAGGGCAAGACTGCTTGGATTGAGGTCAAGGTTGATGGCAAGTCGGTCTATGGCGCCCAGGCGACCGGCCCCTTTGAGCAGGAATACACGCCTGAGTCCTCGATCGAGATCACCACGTCCAAGCCTTCCGATGTTACCGTTACCAAGAACGGCGAAAAGGTCCGCTACGACACCAAGACGTCGGGCGTGGCACGCGTGACGATCACCGTTCCCAAGAAGGAGACGACCGACTCCGAGGACGGCGAGAGCACTGGCGGTACCGATGATGCCAACAGTGCGGATGGTACCGACGCCCAGTCCACGGAGGGCACCGATACCGCTACTGACGGCCAAACGACGACCGATTCTACCGATTATTCGTACGACAGCTACTAGTCCGCTCGTAAGCGAAAGGATTAACCATGGCTAAAGATTCCAGCTTCGACGTCGTGTCCGAGGTCAATATGCAGGAGGTCGACAATGCCTTTCAGCAGACCACGCGCGAGATTTCCCAGCGCTATGACCTGAAGGACTCCGGCGCCACCATCGAGCTTTCGAAGGGCGACAAGCTCTTTACGATCAACGCCCCGGCCGACTTTGTCTCCAAGCAGATCATCGATGTCCTGAGCTCTAAGCTCATCAAGCGCGGCATCGATCTTAAGGCCGTGTCCTGGGATGCGCCTCAGGCTGCATCGGGCGGTACCGTGCGCGTGCTCGGTCACATCGTCGAGGGTATCGACCAGACGACTGCCAAGAAGATCAATAAGGACATCAAGGATCAGAAGCTCAAGGTCAAGGTGACGATCGAGGCTGACAAACTGCGTGTTTCCTCTGCTTCCAAGGATGCGCTGCAGACCGTGATTCAGTTCCTGCGCGACCGGGACTACGGTCAGCCGCTGCAGTTCACCAACTACCGTTAATTCATTCGAAAGGACCGCTCTCCAACATGGATACACCGTTGGGCTCCGTGCTCTATATCACCCTCGGGTGCGCCAAGAACGAGGTCGATACCGACCGTATGCGTTCGCTGCTGACCGCCGCGGGCTACGAGGAGGCATTCGATCCGCAGGATGCCGATATCGCCATCGTCAATACGTGCTCGTTCCTTGCCTCTGCAACGTCCGAGAGCATCGAGACCACGCTCGAGCTTGCCAACGAGGTGCAGGACGGCGTACGTTCCTGCCCGATCGTCATGTGCGGCTGCGTACCGTCACGCTACGGTGACGATCTGCCCGACGAGCTGCCCGAGGTCGCGGCCTTTGTGAAGGCCGACGAGGAGGACGGCATCGTGGCGGTCATCGATGACGTGCTGGGTGTTGAGCGCGAGATTGCCGCCTATATTCCGCAGGTCAAGCGTACCGTCGAGGGCGCTGTCGCCTACGTCAAAATCTCCGATGGCTGCAACCGCTTCTGCAGCTTCTGCATGATCCCGTATATCCGCGGTCGTTATCACTCGCGCAATGCCGAGAGCATTATCTCCGAGGTGCGCGACTTGGTTGCCGGCGGTGTGCGAGAGATCGTGCTGATCGGCCAGGACACGGGCATCTGGGGCACCGACTTTGCGGATGGTGACGTCGCCGAGGGTTCGCCGCGCAATCTGGCGCAGCTGCTGCGCGCCGTAGCCGAGGCCGTGCGTCCGCAGAACGTCTGGGTCCGTGTTCTCTACCTGCAGCCCGAGGGCATGACCGACGAGCTTATCGAGACGATTCGCGATACCCCCGAGGTGCTGCCTTATATCGATATCCCCGTGCAGCACTGCGACGCGCGCATCCTCAAGGCTATGCGCCGTTCTGGTTCGCGCCAGGAGCTCGAGGACCTGTTCCGCGATCTGCGTGAGCGTATCCCCGGCATCGTGATCCGTTCCACGGCCATGGTCGGCTTCCCGACCGAGACCGACGACGAGTTCCGCGACCTTATCGACTTTATGGACACCGTCGGCTTTGACTACACGAGCGTCTTTGCCTACTCGCAGGAGGAGGGCAGCCTGGCCGCTAAGATGGAGGGTCAGGTCGATGAGGAGGCCAAGCTCGAGCGCGCCCAGGAGGCCATGGACCTGGCCGAGTCGCTCGGTTTTGCCGCCACCGCCGCACATGTGGGCGAGCGCGCCCAGGTGATCGTCGACGGCATCGAGGAGACCGAGGACGGCGCCGAGCTGATCGGCCACGCTTGGTTCCAGGCGCCCGATTCCGATGGCGCGGTGCACTTGGACGCCAGCGAGGCGTCCGTGGGCGATATTCTGACGGTCGAGTTTACCGATAGCTTCTGCTATGAGCTTATCGGCCATGTTGTGGAGTAGGAGAGCATCGTGGCAAACGAGAGCAATAAGGAACTGACGAGTGTTTGGACGCCCGCCAACATCGTGACGTGCGTTCGCATCGTCTTTATCCCGGTGTTCATGATCGTGTCGGCGCTTTCTCACACGAGTGTTGCCGGTACAGATTGGAGCACCTTCGACGGCCCGCTCGCCGCCGCTGCCTTCATTCTGTATGTGATCCTGTCGTGCACCGATAAGGTCGACGGTTATCTGGCGCGCTCGCGCAACGAGATTACCGATTTCGGTAAGTTCTTGGACCCCATCGCCGATAAGCTGCTGGTGTTCTCGGCTCTGCTGCTGTTCTTGGATTTTGGCGCTGTGACCGTGTGGTCCGTGTTCATTATCCTGTTCCGTGAGCTTCTGGTGAGCGCCCTTCGCATGGTCGCGAGTGCCGCCGGCGTGGTCGTTGCTGCCGATAAGCTTGGCAAGTACAAGACGGCGACCACGATGGTCTCCATCTGCGGTTACCTGTGCGTCTTTGCGATGGCCGGCTTGCACCTTGGCCCGCTGGCGCTGACGCTCGGCATCTACTCGGTGTCGCGCTTCCTGTACGCCGTTGCCGTTGTCCTGACCGTTATCTCGGGCGCCCAGTACTTCTGGAACTGCCGCAAGATCGTCTTTTCGGTCTAGGTCCTGGTGGGTATGACGGACTCTTTTGAGCAGATTTCCGCACATAACGAGGAGCTGGCGCGTCATATTGTCGAGCGCGCGAGCGCTCGGGGCGTGACGGTTTCGACGGCTGAGTCGCTGACGGCAGGTATGATCGCCTCGACGATTGCCGATATCCCAGGCGCCTCGGCGGTGCTGCGTGGCGGTGCGGTGACCTACTGCGATGAGATCAAGCATCGCGTTCTGGGTGTTGAGCAGGAGACGCTCGACCGCTATACCGCGGTGTCGCATCAGACCGCGCGCGAGATGGCGGCGGGTTCGCTGGAGCTGTACCAGAGCGATATTGCAGTGAGCGCAACGGGTTATGCCGGCCCCGGCGGCGGCACTGAGGACGATCCGGCTGGCACTTTCTATATTGGCTGGGCGTATCGCGCGGCTGATGGGGAAGTGCCGGTCGTGGACTCTGTGCGCTGCCACTATGAGGGCGACCGTTCGTGTGTTCGTGCCCATGCGGTCGCGGAGGCATTGGGACGCATTGCCCTTGTGCTCAACTCTATGGAATAGACGTGTTTTCAGGGGCCTTAGGGCCCCTTAATTGTGGAGATAGGGACCCCTGACGAATTTAACGTTTGCGCTGGTTATAGGCGTATTCTTGCCTTCCTTGTTCTTATTCGGCCCTTTGTGATCAAGCATTTGGTCAGTGTTTGCTCGGCGTTTGGTTGGGTTTTGGAAAGACTGCCTGCATATGATTGGCCTGAACGGTTGACCACGAACAGCCGTTCGTTTATTATCGATACAGGTTGTTAAGAGGAGGGCTATTCATGGCCAAGAATTCAGGTCCCGTACGTACCGTTCATGCACCCACGACGGGTAAAGAGCGCGAAGAGATGATCGCCACCACCAAGGCCGAGATCGAGAAGAAGTTCGGTCAAGGCTCCATCATGAGGTATGGTGACGGCGGCCCCGAGCTTGAGGTTGAGGCCATCCCCACGGGCGCTCTGGCACTCGATGCCGCTCTGGGTATCGGCGGTGTGCCGCGCGGCCGTATCGTCGAGATTTACGGTCCTGAGTCCTCCGGTAAGACGACGCTTTCGCTCGAGATCCTGGCAGAGGCCCAGGCAATGGGTGGCGTGGTGGCATTTATCGATGCCGAGCACGCGCTCGATCCCACGTATGCCGCACGCATTGGCGTGGATATCGACGAGGTGCTGATTTCCCAGCCTGATACGGGTGAGCAGGCGCTCGAGATTGTTGACATGCTCGTGCGTTCCGGCGCCATCGATGCCATCGTCGTCGACTCCGTCGCCGCGCTGACCCCGCGTGCCGAGATCGAGGGAGAGATCGGCGATACCACGGTCGGTTTGCAAGCTCGTCTGATGAGTCAGGCGCTCCGCAAGCTCGCCGGCTCGCTGTCCAAGTCCAACACGACATGCATCTTCATTAACCAGCTGCGAGAGAAGATCGGCGTCATGTTCGGCAACCCCGAGACCACGACGGGCGGCCGCGCCCTTAAGTTCTTCTCTTCGGTGCGTATCGACATTCGCCGCATCGACAGCATTAAGCTTAAGGATGAGGTTATCGGTAACCGCGTGCGTGCCAAGGTCGTTAAGAACAAGGTGGCAGCTCCGTTCCGTTCTGCTGAGTTCGACATCATGTACGGTACGGGCATCTCTAAGGAGGGCTCGATTCTGGACATGGCTGTCGAGTGCGGCATTTGCAAGAAGATGGGCTCCTGGTTTGCCTATGGCGAGGACAAGCTCGGCAACGGTCGCGAGGCCGCCAAGGCGTTCCTGCGCGAACACCCCGATTGCGCCGACGAGATTGAGCATAAGGTCCGCCTTGCCTGCGGGCTTGAGTTTGATGACGATGCTCCGTCCGAGGTCGAGCTGACCGATCAGCCTGCGCCTGAGGAGTTTGACGAGCTTTACGCCATCGATGGTTCCGCCATGCTCGATGATGACGACGAGTAGCGGTTACGCTCATGTCGTATACGGTGACCGAGGCCACGGTCGTCTTTCCCGATAAGAAGGCGGCCTCCTCGTTCTCGAGCGGGTATGCGTCCAAAAAGCCTTGCGCACATATCGATTGTGAGCTTGAGGGCGGTTTTGAGCGGTCCATTTGGATTCCCGTGCGGGTCGCACGCCTGTATGTCAAAAATCGCCCCGATCTTCCCTGTGATTGGGATAACTTTCGTGAAGCAGTGCAGCTCATCGAGCGTAAATGTGCACTTACCATGGTGACCGAGATGCTATCGCGACGCGACCATGCGACGGGTGAGGTCTGTGACAAGTTGGCACGCTACGGCTTTCGCCAGCCCGCGATCGATTTCGCCGTCGAGCGCGCCACCGAGTATCGCTTTTTAGACGAGAACCGCTTTTGCTCGTACTTTATCGAGGAACGCAAGCGGCGCGGTTGGGGACAGCGTAAAATCGAGACCGAGCTCAAGCGCCGTCATGTCGTGCTCGATGACATTCCCGGTTATCCGGAGGATTATTTTGCCGTCGAAGACGATTTGGCGCGTGCGTCAGCCCTGCTCGCCAAGCGGCGTGTTCCAGAGACGCGCGGATTCGAAAAACTGGTTCGGTTTTTGATGGGCAAGGGCTTCTCGTATCACATCGCCGCCGATGCCGTTAAGGCACGTCTCGATGCCGAACGTGAGGAATGTGCGGTTTAGGCGTATGCGTTTTGTGGCCCTGCCGTTCACCGCGTTTTAGCCGCCGTGCTGGGGCCATTTATTTGACAGTTGTTGTGGTTCAACGTACGATAAACACTGTCATTTGCTTTGTGATATGTGCTCATCTGTGATGAGTTTGTTTATATGTTTATCTGTATCCGACCCGCATAAGCTGCGCCCATATTACTCAAATGTCGCGAGCCGTTCGTAAGGACGGTTCGCTTTGTTGTGTAACGAATCCATAAAAAGGAGTGAGCATGCCTATCATCGCAGCGCTCGTTGGCATCGTTTTGGGTGCCATCGCCGCCATTACCTACATGCGCACCGCCAAGCAGGGTAGTCTTCACGAGGCCGACGAAAAAATCCAGTCGGCACACGCACAGGCTGAGTCCCTGATCGGTGATGCCAAGCGTCAGGCCGAGACCCTCAAAAAAGAGGCTCTGCTCGAGGCTAAAGAGGAGATCATCAAGAACAAGCAGGCCGCCGAGGCCGAGGACAAGCAGCGTAAGAACGAGATTCGTACGCTCGAGAACCGCGTGATGCAGCGCGAGGAATCCCTCGATCGCCGCAACGACGCTCTCGACAAGCGCGAGCATCAGCTGTCCAGCCAGGCCGGTCAGGTCGAGAAGCGCTCCCGTGAGCTCGAGGAGCTCTGCGCAAAGCAGACCTCCGAGCTCGAGCGTATCGCCGACCTTACCCGCGAGGACGCCCACAAGGAGCTTCTCGATAAGGTTCGCGGCGAGGTCACCCACGAGGCCGCCACGATCATTCGCGAGTCCGAGCAGCAGGTTCGCGCCGAGTGCCACAAGACCGCCCAGGAGATTCTGTCTCTGGCGATTCAGCGCTGCGCTGCCGACCACACTGCCGAGGTCACCGTTACCTCCGTGCACATTCCCTCTGATGACCTCAAGGGTCGTATCATCGGTCGCGAGGGTCGCAACATCCGGACCTTCGAGCAGGTTTCCGGCGTCAACCTCGTGATCGACGACACGCCTGAGACCGTCGTTCTTTCGAGCTTCGACCCGGTCCGTCGTGAGACCGCCCGTGTCGCCCTCGAGAACCTCATCGCCGACGGCCGCATTCACCCTGCCCGTATCGAGGAGATGTATCACAAGGCCGCCGACCTGGTTCAGCAGCGCGTGCGCGAGGCTGGCGAGCAGGCCGCCTTCGATACCGGCATCCACGACCTGCACCCCGAGATCGTCAAGACCCTTGGTGCCCTGCGCTACCGTACCTCGTTTGGTCAGAACGTGCTTCAGCACTCCCTCGAGGTCTCTGATCTGTGCGGCGTGATGGCTTCCGAGCTTGGCCTGGACGTTGTGACTGCCAAGCGCGCCGGCCTGCTGCACGACCTGGGCAAGGCGGTCGACCACGAGGTGGAGGGCAGCCACGCCGTCATCGGAGCCGACCTGGCCCGCCGTTATGGTGAGAAGCCCGTTATCGTCCACGCTATCGAGGCTCACCATGCCGATGTCGACCCCAACACGGTGCTCGATGTCCTGGTGCAGGCCGCCGATGCTGTCTCTGCCTCTCGCCCCGGTGCCCGTCGCGAGTCTGCCGAGAACTACATCAAGCGTCTTGAGAAGCTCGAGGAGATCGCCAACTCCCATGACGGCGTCGAGCGCACCTATGCCATGCAGGCTGGTCGCGAGGTCCACGTCATGGTTCAGCCGGACAAGATCTCCGATGCCCAGTCCACGGTCCTGGCTCACGATATCGCCCATCAGATCGAGGAAGAGATGGAGTATCCCGGTCAGGTGCGCGTCGTCGTGATTCGCGAGAGCCGTGCTGTCGATATCGCTAAATAACATGAGCGACGCGAACGAGCTCATCTCATTTATCGCGTCGATGTCGGGGGAGGGCAACCTTCGCGTCGAGGAGAACCTTGGCGAGGGGTATGTCCGCCTCCGCGTTTCGGAGGCCGAGCGGCGCCAGGCAAAGCACGACATTCAGCATGTCGAGGATATCGTCATCGAAATGCTCCGTAATGCTCGCGATGCCGGCGCCGACAAGGTCTATCTCGCCACGACCAAGGAAGATGGCGTCCGCACGCTTGTCTTTCTGGATAACGGTTCTGGCGTTCCGCAGGATATGCAAGAGCGAATCTTTGATGCCCGCGTTACCTCCAAGCTCGAGAGCATGAAGATGGACCGTTGGGGCGTTCACGGTCGTGGCATGGCATTGTTTTCGATCAAGCAGAACACCGACGAGGCCCGTGTGGTCACGTCCGGCGTCGATCTTGGTTCAGCCTTCAAGGTGAGCGTTGCGGCCGACCGCCTCAGTGAGCGTGCCGATCAGTCCAGCTGGCCCCAGGCCGTCAAGGATGAGGACGGACGTTATGTCTGCGCTCGCGGCCCACATAATATTATTCGCGCTGCTTGTGAGTTTGCGCTCGAGGAGTTGCGTGGTTGCGATGTCTATCTTGGTTCTCCGTCTGAGATTGCCGCGACCCTTTATGCTCAAGCGTCAAGTCGGCTCGATACGTCTCGTCTCCTGTTCATTGATGACGAGAGTGAGCTTCCGGTTGTCGATCGTTTAGGCCTTGCTTCTGATGCCGAGGACTTTATCCGTATTTGTTCGGGTTTGGGTCTTGAGATGTCCGAGCGCACGGCCCATCGCATTTTGGCAGGGCAGATTAAGCCCGTTCGCGGTGTGACCGCGCGTCTGCTGCGCGAGCGTGATTCTTCCTCGCATGCGCCGGCTCCTGTCGATCTCGCGAAGGATCGTCGCGGGCTACGTATTGCCAAGGATGACATGGCACAGTTTTCGCGCGCTGTGGAACGCGACTTTAATGACCTTGCCGCCCGGTACTATCTCAACCTTTGCGGCGACCCAAAGATCCGTGTTTCGCGTGATCGAATCACCGTAACCTTTGATCTTGCCAAAGAGGAATAGTGCCTTTACCGAGTCAACTCGGTACGATACAGTTATTGCAGTTAAAACGTACTTTTAAATGCAGGAGTTTCTTCATGGATTGCCTGAAGGTATCAAGCAAATCATCGCCCGCGTCCGTTGCCGGCGCCATCGCCGGCATGGTCAAGGATGGTGTGCCCGTCAACATCCAGTGTGTCGGCGCCGGTGCCGTCAACCAGGCCATTAAGGCCGTTGCTATCGCGCGCGGTTTTTTGATTCCAACCGGTTTTGATATTTCCTGCGCGCCCGTGTTCTCCGACATCCTCATTAACGGGGAGTCGCGCACGGCCATCCGCCTTTCTATCTACGTTCACCAGATCAATCGAGCTGCTATGGATAACGTCGTCATGGATGATGTTAAGCCTGTGGCATAGCTTCTGCTTGCCTTGTTTCGCTCCCCATCGTTAGGACTTATGCACATGGATCAGCGTTCCGTACGCGATATTCTTGCCGGTAAAACCTACTTTATCCGCACCTTTGGCTGCCAGATGAATCAGCACGACTCCGAGCGTGTGAGCGGTCTGCTTGATTCGTATGGCTGCCTCATGGCGCTCGATCCCGCGCATGCCGATATCGTTGTCTTCATGACGTGCTGCGTGCGCGAGGCCGCCGATACTCGCCTGTACGGTCAGTGCAATTCCTGCAAAAGCCTGCCGCCTTCGCCTTCGGGCAAGCGCGTGGTTGCCGTTGGCGGTTGCATCGCGCAGCGCGATGGCGAGGGCCTGCTCACCAACGTCGATAACGTCAATGTCATCTTTGGCACGCATTCCATTGCACATGTGGCCGAGCTCATTGCCGAGGCGTTCCTTGATGGTAAGCGTCATATCCGCACCAATGAGCATGAGGATACGGATGCCATGAGCATGCCGTGGCATCGCGAGACTCAGTATCACGCCTGGGTGCCCATCATGACGGGCTGCAATAATTTCTGCACCTATTGCATCGTGCCGTACGTGCGCGGTCGCGAAAAGAGCCGCCCCTTCGAGGAGATTGTCGACGAGGTGACCGGTTTGGTGCGCCAGGGCGTGCGTGAGATTACGCTGCTGGGCCAAAACGTTAACTCATATGGTCGCGATCTGTTTGGCAAGCCGCGTTTTGCCGATCTGCTGCGTGCCGTGGGCGATACGGGCGTGGAGCGCATCTTCTTTACGTCTTCGCATCCCAAGGACCTGTTGCCCGAGACCATCGACGCCATGGCCGAGACGCCTGCCGTTATGCCGCAGCTGCACTTGGCCGTCCAGTCAGGTTCGACGCGGATCCTCAAAGAGATGAATCGCCGTTATACACGCGAGGACTATCTGGGCCTTGTCGATCGCATTCGCAACCGCATGCCCGATATCGCGCTCTCGACCGACATTATCGTTGGCTTCCCGGGTGAGACTGAAGAAGACTTTGAGCAGACGCTCTCACTTGCCGAGACGGTCCGCTATGCTCAGGCCTATACCTTCATCTATTCCAAGCGCGCCGGTACCCCGGCCGCCGAGATTGACGATCCTACGCCGCATGAGGTTATTCTCGAGCGTTTCAACCGCCTGGTTAAGGTTATCGAGACCACGGCACACGAGTATAACCAGGGCGAGCTTCATACTGTGGTTCCCGCGCTCATTGAGGGAACGAGTAAAAAGAACGATGCGGTCCTGCTGGGCAAGAGTCCCAAGAATCAGACCGTGCATGCGCCTATCCCCGAGGGTTACAGTATCGATCAGCTTGTTGGCAAGATCGTTGATGTTGACGTTGACGTTGCCAAGACCTGGTATTTATCCGGTTCCGTTGTGGGCGAGCCGCGCTAATGGTTTCTTCCGGGGCAGGTCTTTCCTCCGTTGCGATCGTCGGTCCGACGGCGGTTGGTAAGAGTGATGTTGCCGACCGTTTGGCAGCTCGTCTTTCGTCCGAAGTGCTGTCGTGCGATGCGATGCAAATCTATCGCGGCATGGACATCGGTACCGCAAAGATGGCGCCCGATGAGTGCACGGCGCCGCTGCGTCTCGTCGACATTGTAGAGCCGGGTGTGGCATATTCCGCTGCGCTTTATCAGGCTGACGCTCGCGCGCATGTTGAACGTCTCCTTGGTTCGGGTTGCCTGCCGGTTTTTTGCGGAGGTACGGGGCTATATCTCAAGGCAGCCCTCGATGAGATGGACTTTCCCTCGGGTGAACTTGAGGACGATCGCCGTGCGGGCTATCAGGAGCTTGCCGAGCGTATTGGCGAGGAAGAACTGCATGCCCTGCTTGCCGAGCGCGATTCAGAATCGGCTGCTGTTATTCATCCCCATAACGTGCGCCGTGTGATTCGTGCGCTCGAGATGCATGATGATGGTATCTCCTATGCACAGCAAAAAAGTCAGTTTAGTGTTCCGCGCGAGCATTATCATGCCCTATGGTTTGGTCTGACGCGTAATCGCGAGGTGCTCTACGAGCGCATTAATCTGCGCGTCGATCTGATGTTTGAGCAGGGTCTTGTCGATGAGGTCCGCGGTCTTATGGCCCAGGGTCTGGGAGATGCCCTGACGTCGATGCAGGCAATTGGCTATAAAGAGATCATTGATGCTTTCAATGGCGTGATGAGCATGGATGAGGCCCGCGAACTCATTAAGATGCGTTCGCGTCGTTATGCCAAGCGTCAGCTTTCGTGGTTTAAGCGCGATGACCGTATCGTGTGGTTTGATATGGATGAATGTACGATCGATGAGGTCGTTGAGGATATCCTGCATCGTATTGAGGCTGCCTAATGGCCCGTTTCCCCCTTGTTCCCACGGCACCCGAGCCCGAGCGTGCCATTTTAGTTGGTGTTGAGTGGCGCGACAATGCATGGCCGCTCGATCGCTCGCTTGATGAGCTGGAGCGTCTTGCCCACACAGCTGGTGCCCGGTGCGTGGCACGCTTGTCGCAGCGTTTGGTAAAGCCGTATCCTAAATCGTTTATCGGTTCCGGTAAGGTTGAAGAGCTGTGCGGCCTGGTGCATCGCATGGATGCCGATGTCGTTATTTTTGACGACGACCTGACCCCCTCGCAGCAATCCTATTTGGAGAAAGCCGTGGGCGAGCCGGTAAAGATTATCGATCGCACAGCACTGATCCTGGATATCTTTGGCCTGCATGCTCAGACGCGTGAGGGACGCCTGCAGGTACAGCTGGCACAGCTTCAATATTTGTTGCCTCGCCTGCGTGGCATGTGGAGCCATCTCGCCAAGGAGCAGACGCGCGGCGGCATCGGCTCACGTTTTGGTCAGGGCGAAAGTCAGCTCGAGGTCGACCGTCGCCTCATTCGTAATAAGATCGCTGCGCTTCGTCGTGAGCTCAAGCAGGTTGAACAGCGTCGCGATGTTCAATCCAAGAGTCGCATTGAGTCACCGGCGTTTCGCGTCGCGTTAGCCGGTTATACCAATGCCGGTAAATCGACGTTACTCAATCGTCTGACCGGCTCTACGGTACTTACGCAGGACAAGCTGTTTGCTACGCTCGACCCGACGACGCGTTCGTATCGTCTGCCCGGCGGTCGCGGCATGACGATTACCGATACCGTCGGCTTTATTCAAAAGCTGCCCCATGGTCTGGTCGATGCCTTTAAATCGACGCTGTCCGAGGTTTTGGGTGCCGATCTAATTCTCAAAGTCGTAGATGCGTCTGACGAGGACTATGAGCGGCAGCTGGAGGCTGTCGACCGCGTGCTTGATGAGATCGGCGCCGGAGAGCGTTTAACGCTGACCGTATTCAATAAAATCGATCTTCTCGATAGCGTCGATCGATTGAGTTTCCGTCGTCGCTATCCGGAGGCCGTTCTGTTCTCGGCCCAAACGGGCGAGGGGCTCGACGATCTCGTCGACCGGATTGCTCGCGAGGCAGTTGCCACCGATGTGTTGCTCTCCGCTGATATCCCGTATCGTGAGGGCGCTCTCATCACGCTGGTGCATGAGCAGGGAACCCTTCTGCATGAGGAATATCTCGAGGACGGCGTTCGCATTGTGGCGAAGTTGCCGGCTCGTATTGCACCGCGGCTCGAGCGTTATCGCACCGAGTAGACGAGCTCCAAAATGCCCAGAATGATGGGCTGATGCAGCAGATAAAAGGGGAGAGCGTGACGTCCAAGGCTGGCGAGCGCCGGCAGGGGGTTGGCGTAGGCCCAGCTAGGGACGGTCTTATCGATTCCCTGCGCTATGTGTGCGGCGAAGTATCCTGCAAGATACATAAAGATAAACGGGATGATGGGGTAGTAATCACCTGAGACAAACCCAGGGCTCGGAAATCCCAGCCACGCCAGGTAGGGGACAGGGTAGATCGTTTTGGGGATGCTCCAGGTGAGGGCGAACAACACAAGGCATAGGGGCATGCCCCATCTCGCCGTTATCTTCTTAAGGACGGGATCGGTCAACGCCACGATGCCGGTGCATGCGGCCATGCAGTAGATGATGCCAAAATTAACCGAATCGTCGACTGAGACAAGTGTTGTTGCCAACCAGACAACGAGTGCTGCTAAGGCGTATTTGGCGGCACGTTTGATATTGTTGCGCGAAAGAGTACACATCCAACCCGCGATAAACAAAAATACCCAGCTGATGCTGGCGCGCCAGACGTCTTGAAAGACAGTCTGGGTAAACCAAGGCATATCCCAGCCGTACAGGTAGGCAAGATCATAGCAAGCGTGAAAACCTGCCATAGAAATCATCGTAAACCCGCGGACGGTATCAAAGATGGTTATGCGTTTTTGCATTACGAGAACCGGCGCATCAAGCCGACGACTTTGCCCAGGATAACGGGATTCGTTGCATAGATAGGTTCCATGGTGTCGTTCTCGGGCTGCAGGCGTACGCGTCCCTGCTCCTTGTAGAACGTCTTGACGGTCGCTGAACCATCAATCATGGCCACGACAATTTCGCCGTTCATGGCACTCTTTTGTTCACGGACGATGATGTAATCGCCATTGAAGATGCCGACATTGATCATTGAGCTCCCATGTACCTCAAGGATAAAGGAACCCTGATCGGTGGCGATTTCGGTCGGGATAGTAAACGTGTCTTCGATATTCTGCTCGGCCAGAATGGGGATCCCAGCCGCGACGCGACCAACGAGCGGTAGCGAGACCGTCCCGCGAGGTGCGGTGGGCTCGTCAGATTTAGAAATTGAGACAGAGGAACCATCCTCGTTAAAGAGTTCCAGGGCGCGCGGCTTGGTGGCATCGCGCTTGAGTAGCCCGCGCGCCTCCAGGGCAGAGAGATGGGCGTGCACGGTGCTGGGGGAGGAAAGGCCCACGGCAGAAGCCATCTCGCGCACGCTGGGCGGATAACCCTTCTCCTGCTGATATTCCTTGATGAAGTCGTAAATTTGCTGCTGACGCTTGGTAATTTTGCGAGCCATCAGGGCATCCTCTCTACCCATGTCAAACAAATGTTCGAATTTTGCTTGACAGGAACAACTGTTCGAAGATAATAATAACCGAACATTCGTTCTCGCGCTAGACATTTTTGTCCGCGCGGCTTGATAAAACTGTTCTCAGCAAAACACGCGAGAGGAGAACATGATGAACGCAACGAATATGGTCCAGGGAAACCTCGCCCTTAAGCTCGAGACGCCTGCAGAACCCACTTTTACGGTTGTTCAGGGTGGCCGCTCCGGCTTTCAGCCTTTGACCGTAAAGCCTGCGCGCAATCAGCAGGCTGTAGTCGCGCCGGCCCGCGTTGCCCTGAAGGTTCCGACGATTGTCGCCGTCGCCGTTGCGCTTACGCTCTTCTTTGTCCTCGCTACGTCGGTCTTTAGCGCTCGTCATGCCGCGTATGCCGAGTCCGTTTCCAACGTTACATTCGAGACCATTCGCGTTCAGCCTGGCGATTCTCTTTGGTCGCTTGCCGAGGAATATCCAATCGAAGGCCTTTCCACGCAAGAGACTTCCGACATGATCCGTAACGTCAATCATCTGGAGCATGGTTCGCTCGCCGCCGGTGCGCATCTTAAGGTTCCTGCTCGTTCGTAATCATTATCGCGCTGCGCATGGTACCCTTGTTATCGTTTAAGAGGAGGTACCATGCGCTGTCCCAAATGCGGCAAGGCACATACCCGCGTCGTTGATTCCCGTATGCAGGAGTCAAATAACACCATTAAGCGCCGCCGCGAATGTTGCTCGTGTAACTATCGTTTTACAACGTTCGAGCGATGCGAAGACCCAATCGAGGTCATTAAGTCAGACGGAAGCAAGCAGCGGTTCGATCGCAATAAGCTGCTCGTCGGCTTGATGCGCGCCACCATCAAGCGCGATATCGACACTAAGAAGCTCAATGAGATTATCGATGACATCGAGGTCGAGCTTCGCTCTCGCACGCTGACGGCAGTCACGTCCCATGAGTTGGGTGACATGGTGCTCAAGCGCTTGGCCAAGATCGACAAGGTTGCGTACATCCGTTTTGCCTCGGTCTACCGTGATTTCAAAGACGTCGATGAGTTTCTGCAAGAGCTCGACAAGCTAAGGTGATTCCATGTCCAACATTTCCGTCAACATAAAGCGTCTCGACCCCACCGTCGAGCTTCCCAAATACGCCCATCCCACCGATGCCGGCTTGGATCTACGCTCCAACGAGGACTGCGTCCTGAAGCCCTTCGAACGCCGTCTGGTCTCTACGGGGCTGGCCATCGCCCTGCCCGATGGCTACGCCGGCTTCGTCCAGCCCCGCAGCGGCTTGGCCATCAAGCAGGGCCTGTCTATAGTCAATACGCCGGGCCTCATCGACGCCCACTACCGAGGAGAACTCAAGGTTATCCTCATCAACCTGGATCCCACCAACGACATCCAAATCAACAAAGGCGACCGCATAGCCCAACTCGTCATCCAAGAAGTCCCCACGGTCAATCTCATAGAAGTAGAAGAACTAGACGAAACCGATCGAGGCAAAGGAGGCTTCGGCTCCAGCGGCATCGCCTAGGGCGCTCGTATCCCTCCCGCCCGGGGCTTACCTATATCATTCCATGCTCAAACATTCTCGCGTCGCTTCGCTCGCTGCGAAACTGCGCGTGGAACGATATGTGTGAGAGGCAGGCGGGCGGTTACTCGCTTGAAAGCAATAATCAATCTTTTTGATATGCCGGTGCGACAAAGGAACAGTCCCTTTGTCGCACCGGCTAACTTCATTTGGTTACTTTGGTTTGCCTTTGCAGCTTCTAATAGGGGGATCCGGCGCAGCTGGTGGTGCGTAAACGCAGCTGACCGGCCCGACCC